>OHBM01000048.1_pt1 | contig 90710 bp, 88 predicted proteins | sample 1577251 | NCBI WGS metagenome assembly OHBM01 (sample SAMEA3541557, study PRJEB24748) | human gut metagenome | biome: human gut; feature: human-associated habitat; material: faeces | place: China | collected 2012 | reverse complement strand
TTTTTCCGTTTGCACCGTCCGTTCCGTTCTGTCCGGCGGGGCCCTCTATATCGGCTATCGCAACAAGATTTTGCCACTCTTCGCCCTCGTAACGCCACTGTATGTAGGATTCGGCTCGCCGCACCTCTATGTTTTTGGCATTAATGCCGTCGACACCGTCTTTGCCGTTAATCCCGTCTTTGCCGTCAATCCCGTTTTTGCCGTCAATCCCGTCTTTGCCGTCAATCCCGTCTTTGCCGTCAATCCCGTCTTTGCCGTCAAGACCGTTTTTCCCGTCCTTACCGTCGGCACCGTTTATACCGTCAAGACCGTTTTTACCGTCAAGACCGTTTTTACCGTCAAGACCGTTTTTACCGTCCTTACCGTCGGCTCCGTTTTTACCGTCAAGACCGTTCTTTCCGTCGGTGCCGTTAATGCCGTCTTTTCCGTTTGTACCGTTTTTTCCGTCGACGCCGTTCTTCCCGTCTGCTCCGTCCTTGCCGTTTTCCCCGGCAGCACCTCGCAGCTCGGTAAGCGCCACAAGGTCGCGCCATTCTTCTTCGGCGGGGTATCTCCATTGGATCGCCGTGCCGCTGTTGCGCACCTCCGGCAGTGCGGCGTCGGTTTTTACCGTTTTGCCGCATCCGGCGACAAAAACAATGAAAAGTACCAAAAGCATACCTGTGAGCAGTTTTTTCCCTGTTCTCATCTTCTCTCCTCCGTTTCGCCGTCCGTAGACAGCTTAAAATCATATTTCATTTCAAGCATGGCAAACAGCTTATGCATAACCGTGACGGCAAGCTCCCGAATATCAATCGAGCCGATAAAAGCAAGCACCTTTGCCTGTTCCTCCTCCGGTACACGATATACTCTCATTGATGCCGTTAAAAACCTGCTGAGCTTGCGCTCCAACGGGAAATGAATATCACATTTGCGAGCCATATAGTTACGCATAAGTCCTGCCGTGCCGATTTCCATTTCGTAAAAGTCACTTTCGCTGTAATCGGGGAAATTTGCTCCGAAAATCTGCTTTAATTCCGCCGTGGTGTGCAGATAGATGAATTCCGCCGTGTCGGGCTGAGAATATGCTTCAATATAGATTTCTCGCAGGTTCTCGTTAAGCTCCGTTAGCGTGAGCTGAAGAGATGTTTCCACCGCATAGGCGTATACGGGCGGCAGCTTTTTGTCCGCAATGCTTCTCGCCACGTCAAATTGACCGCCGAACATCGTTTCGGTCAAATCCAGCAAAATTTTGTCCTTGGTCGGAAACAGATTTAAATAGCTGCCCCTTGCGACGCCTGCTTCCTCGACTATTCGACTGACGGAGGTGCTTTTGTAGCCCTCCTCCAAAAACAACCGAACGCACGCCGTTAGGATTTTTCTTTTTGTTTCACTGCTGTTTCTACGCAAATATATCACCTGTTTATAATATTATTAGTATGTATACCAATAATATCATATAGCATACAAAAAAGCAAGATAATGTTGATTATTAGCCCGTTATGAGTAGGTTTTGCTTAAAATAAACGGTTTTTCATATAATAATGACTTAACCCCTCGGATAATGCAGACGCATATCCGAGGGGTTTTGGCCGTTTCTGTATCAAAATATATTGTTTTGAGGTGCTTCACGAGGGCTCAGCTGCTTGATTATATAAAATAAGATGCGGGAGATTCGCCGTTATTCGCATTCGCATATACTTTTTCTTGTGTGCAAAATCGAAGAGGGCGTTACCGAAAATTCGTCAAGCCCCCATTTGCAAAGCAAGGGAATAAGACGTGTATCGGCTGCCGCTTCTCCGCACATTCCGACGGGGATGCCTGCCTTTTTGGCGTTTTTAATTGTCGTTTCGATAAGGCGCAGAACCGCAGGCTGAATCGGGTCATACAGCTTTGAAACAGCGGCGTTTCCTCTGTCAACAGCCATGGTGTAGCCCGTCAGGTCGTTTGTGCCGATAGAAAAGAAATCAACCTCTTTTGCAAGCAAATCGGAAATTATTGCCGCCGACGGAGTTTCTATCATAACGCCCACGGGAATGTCGGCGAATTTAAGACCCTCATTTTTAAGCTCATCTTTGCATTCTTCGATAAGGGCTTTTGCTCTGCGAACCTCGTCAAGTGTCGTTACAAGCGGAAGCATAACCTTTATGTTTCCGAAAACCGCTGCGCGGAGAATTGCACGAAGCTGAATTTTGAAAATTTTAGGGTTGTCAAGGCAGTATCTTATCGCGCGGTGTCCGAGAAACGGGTTGTCCTCTTTTTCGATTTTAAGGTAATCTATCGCTTTATCTCCGCCTATATCGAGTGTGCGAATGATAACCTCCTTGCCGTCCGTTATCTTTGCGACGGTTGAATATGCTTCGTACTGCTCCTGCTCCGTGGGAAGAGAGGCTCTGTCCATAAACAGAAATTCCGTTCTGAAGAGGCCTATGCCCTCGCCGCCGTTTTGCAATACATTCTGTGCGTCCTCAGCCTTGCCGATGTTGCCGTACACATGCTTTTTTACGCCGGATTTTGTAACGGTTTCTTTTGAGAAGTATTCGTTGAGGCTTTCTTTTTCCTTCAGATATGCCGCCTGCTTGGTTCTGTATTCTTCAAGCTCTTCCTCTGTGGGGTCGGTAAATACTTTTCCCTTGAAGCCGTCTGCAATAATCATATCGCCGTCCGAGATTTTTTCAACCGCATTGACGACCGACAAAACGGCGGGTATGCCCATGGCACGGGCGAGTATTGCGCTGTGACTCGTAACGCCGCCGACCTCGGTGATAATTGCGGAAACATTTTCCCTGTTTATTTGTGACGTCATGGACGGGGTGAAATCCTTGGCGATGAGAACAGAGCCCTTCGGTACGGATGAAATATCCACACTTTTTACACCCAGAAGAATGCGCAAAAGGCTGTCTCTTATATCCTTTACATCCGAGGCGCGTTGGCGCGTAAGCTCGTCGTCAACACCCGAGAACATATTGATAAACATCGTGCATATGCTGTCAACCGCCGCTTCGGCAACAGAGCCGTTGTCTATTGCTTCTTCCATCTGTGCGAGCATAAACGGGTCCTCAAGCATAACAAGATGTCCCTCGAGTATCTCCGCCTCTTTCTTTCCGGCAGCCTTTTTAAGCTCCGCCACAAGTGATTTTGTTTCGTCGGAAAAGTCGGCGACTGCCGAGTGCAGACGCTTTTTTTGATGATCCGAATCGGTAAATTTTACGGATGAATAGTCAAGGTTTGTGTCCCTTATAACAACGGCCTTGCCGATTCCGAAGCCTTGAGATGCGCCGATTCCTTTAAGCATTAAACCCACCCTTTCATTAAGCCGCGGCAATATTATTCTTCGCCGAAGCCCGATGTGATAAGCTCTTCGGCTTTTTTGAGCATTTCGTTTTCGTCTGCGCCGCTGCACTCTACGGTGATTTCGCTTCCGCATTTGATGCAGCCTGCCATTATATTCATAATGCTCTTGCCGTTGATCCTTTTACCTCCGAAAACAATGTCAACATCCGAAGAGAATTTAGACATTTCCGTTACAAAGGTGTTTGCCGGACGCATATGAAGTCCCATTTTATTAGTGATTGTAAAAGTTTTCTGTACCATAATAATTCTCCTTATGTTTGATACCTGCCGAGAGGATGATGCCCCTCGGCACGGTTTTTGATTGTTTGTTATACGGATTCTTTACGATCCTTTTTAAGAAGACCGAGCATCAGCGCTCCGACAACCGAGCCTGCAATAAGGGCTACGATATAGAGAAGCGGATGGTCGCATACTATAAATGTGAAGATTCCGCCGTGAGGTGCGGGGCATGTAACGTTGAACAGTGATGTAAGAGCACCTGCGACAGCAGAGCCTACTAAGCATGAGGGGATAACTCTGACCGGGTCGGAAGCGGCGTAGGGGATAGCACCCTCCGTAATGAAGCACAGACCCATAAGATAGTTTACGGGGCCTGATTTGATTTCTTCCGATGTCCACTTCTTCTTGTTGAAGGTTGTCGAAAGTGCGATTGCAATCGGGGGAACCATACCGCCTATCATAACAGCCGCCATAATCCATGTGTTGCCGTCGGCTATTGCAGCCGTGCCGAAAACATAAGCCGCCTTGTTGAACGGGCCGCCCATATCCGTTGCCATCATTGCCGCAAGTACTATAGAAAGGAGTATTTTGCTTGTATCGCCGAGCGACGAGAGGAACGAGGAAAGACCGGAGTTGACAACACCTATAACGGGGTTTACAAGACACATAAGAAGGCCCATGATAAGCGTGCCGAAAAGAGGATAGATAAATACGGGCTTTATTCCGTCCATTGATTTCGGAAGCCAAGAAAATGCCTTTTTGAGGAGATTTACAATAATACCGGCAAGGAAGCCTGCGAGCAGAGCACCGAGGAAGCCCGACACCGCTTTGTCGTCTCCGGCAAGGCTTTGGTTTTCAATCAGCGAGCTGAAGGTGTAACCGTTTGCCGCAAATACGCCGCCTATCATACCGGGCAAAAGACCCGGTCTGTCGGCAACGGACGATGCGATATAAGCCGAAAGAATGGGGAGCATAAGCGCAAATGCCGCTTTGCCTATCCAGAACACAATTGCCGCAACGGGACTTGTGAAGCCGAAGGTTCCGCCGACATCGGCATTGCCTGCAAGCGTATCAAACAGGAAGCCGAGAGCTATGAGAACTCCGCCGCCGACAACGAACGGGAGCATATGCGAAACACCGTTCATGAGATGCTTATAAAGTTTGTGCCAGCCGCTTTCCTTTTCGTCGTCATCAATAGGTTGCTTTTCACTTTCGTCGGCGTGATATATCGCGGCTTTTCCGTCAACGATTCTTTTGATAAGCTCCTCGGGCTTGTTTATTCCGTTTGAAACCGAGGTCTTTACAACGGGCTTGCCGTCGAAACGTGCCATTTCGACGTTTTTATCTGCGGCAATGATTATTCCGTCGCATTCTTCGATTTCCTTTTTTGTGAGCACGTTTTTAGCACCGCCGGAGCCGTTGGTTTCGGCTTTGAGCGGATAGCCTAATTTTTCGCCCGCTTTTTCAAGTGCCTCTGCCGCCATATAGGTATGCGCTATGCCTGTCGGACAGGCTGTAACTGCGAGTATTCTGTAACCCTTCGGCTTTACTTCGGGCTTTACCGCTTCCTCGGGGTATTTCTCCGCTTCCTTTTTGTCGATTATTTCTAAAAATTCGTCCGTCGTTTTTGCGCCCCGTAGAGCCGCGCAAAATTCCGGTTCCATAAGCATTACCATAAGACGGGAGAGTATTTCGAGATGTAAATCTCCGTCAACGGGAGCGGCAATCATAAACAAAATATCCGATGGCTTGGAGTCGGGAGCACCGTAATCGACGCCGTTCGGAACCGTTATCGCCGAAAGACCGGGAGTCTTTACGCTGTCCGATTTTGCGTGCGGAACGGCAATTCCTTCTCCGATTGCGGTCGAGCCCTGAGCCTCTCTTGCAAGGATAGCCTCCTTGTACGCCGCCTTGTCGGCAAGATTTCCTGCTTTTTCGTGCAGGGAAATCAGCTTGTCGATTGCCTCTTCCTTGTCGGTGAGAGAAACATTAAGAGCAATCGCATCCTTTTTTAATAAGTCGATGATTTTCATAAGTATTCCTCCTTATTTATACTCCGCGTTAAAGACGCGTTCGATTTCTTCACGGGTTGCAAGCTTTTCTGAAAAGGCCGTTGCGTTTCCGCACGCCGAGCCGAGTCTTAAAGCGTATGAATAGTCGGCGGTCTTGATATATCCTGCCGTAAAGCCTGCTACCATACTGTCTCCGCAACCGACGGAGTTTATGAGCTTGCCCTTTGCGTTGCCTATTTTGTGGACGCTTCCGTTTTCGTCCGTAAGCATTGCGCCGTCCTTTGCCATTGAAACAAGCACGTTTCTAGCACCCATTTCCTGAAGCTTTTTAGAATATTTTACAATGTCATCGTCGCTTTTAATTTGGACCGAGAACAGGTCGCCGAGCTCGTGATGATTCGGCTTTATTAAAAACGGTTTGTATTTGAGCACGTTTTTGAGCAAATCGCCCGTTGCGTCAACCACGCAGTTTATATTTCTGTCGCTGACTCTCTCGAGTATTTGCTCGTAAATGTCATCGGGGAGGGTATTCGGAATAGAGCCTGCGAGGATAAGATAATCTCCGCTCTTTATGCCGTCAAGCTTTCTTAAAAAGCTCTGCATATCCTCTTTTGTGATTTCGGGGCCGCAGGCGTTCAAATCAATTTCCTTGTCGGCCTTGATTTTGACGTTTATTCTCGTATCGCCGTTTTTAAGATAATTAAAGTCGCAGCTGATATTGTCGTTTTTGAGCATTTCTTCAAGCTTTTTTCCGGTAAAGCCTCCGAGAAAGCCGAGTGCCGTGTTGGGAATTCCGAGCTGTGTGAGTATGACCGACACGTTGATGCCTTTTCCGCCGTAATAGATTTCTTCGCCGTCCGTACGGTTTATGTCGTCGGTTCTGAGAGCTTTGAGCTTCATCACATAGTCGAGAGCCGGATTCAGAGTAACGGTGTAAACCATTAAGCAGTTACCTCCTTCACTACCGTTTTTGATTTAAGCTGTTCGTCATCGCATTTGTCGCAGACTATACACGCCGCAGCAACCGGTGAAAATGATACCGCCGAAACTTTTCCGAACTTTGTGTGGTCGCAAAGCACATAGGTTACAAAGCTGCGCTCCATGGCAACGGCTTTTAGCATTGCCTCCTCGGTGTCCGGGGTTGTAAAGCCCTGCTTTTCGCTGACTCCGTTTGTTCCGATGAACGCTTTTGAAAAGTTATATTTCTGAAGATTTGAAGCGGCTACTAAGCCTATGATTGCCTCGGTTGTGCTTTTTAATTCACCGCCGACAACAAAAACCTTGCAGCCCTTGGCCGTCAGCTCCTTTGCGTGGGCGATTCCGTTGGTTACAAAGGTTGCTTTGGAAGAGGAAATATATTTGGTCATAAGAAAGGTGGTCGTGCCTGCGTCGATAAAAACGAAATCATCATCATTTATCTGCGATGCGGCATATTTTGCTATTCCTTCTTTTTCGTTTATATTCATCAGCGATTTTTCGTTGAAATCCTCCTCGTTGTGGAGAAATTCCTGCCCGAGAACAGTCGCTCCGCCGTGAACCTTGTTTATTTTCCCGAGCTGGGAAAGAGCCAAAAGGTCACGCCTTATCGTAGATTCGCTTGTTTCGAATTTTTCGGCAAGCTTTGAAACGGTAACCGAGCCGTTCTGACGCAGAATTTCAAGTATCTGCGCTCTTCTGTCGGTTGTAAGCATATTCACACCTCCGATATCTCTGTTGTGCCTTAATTATACAAAAACGGTCAAATACAGTCAATATCGCGCAATAAAATTCAGCGTTTGTGCTTATAGTGTGCCCGTTTTGTTATCTAATATGCAATATTATTGAACCGTAAATGCGCACTTTTGCACGTTTTAAATTTTTCAATCATAAAAATACGCATCGGATAACATAAAAAAATCCGCCCGAAAGGCGGACGACATCAGTCATAAATTCCGTTAGCAGACGGAAAAACAGCCGATGAAAAACTGTGGCTTTTTCGTTTTTCTCGTTTTTGACAAAAATAAAAAACCGAAAGCCCTTGAAAACAAAGACTTTCGGCATTGCTTGTGTCTGTGGGGTACAGAAAAGATGTTTTTATGTTTTTTGTGGATAGAGTTGAACTCTCGGAATTTTTAATGAAATCGTTCGCGTTGCTCACGATGAAATCAAAACCTACGGTTTTGATGAAATTTTCGGCTACGCAGAAAATGAAATTAAATCCACCCATCGCCGCAGCGATTTCATACGCTGAAAGCGTATTTCATATTGCGAAGCAATGTTTCACCCACCCGCAAGGGTGGATTTAGTTGAAAAGGACAGATTTCTAACGAAATCTGTCCTTTTCTGGCGCGCCAAAAGGGATTTGAACCCCCGACCTTCCGCTTAGGAGGCGGACGCTCTATCCAGCTGAGCTATTGGCGCAAATATTAACGCATAGAATTGTAACAGAATAACCGCGTTTTGTCAATGAAAGGGACTGTAAAAAGTGAATTTCACAGTCCCTGATTATATATTGTATATTATACGTTCCAGCTGTTTATGTATTTCTCCTGCTCGGGGGTGAGCGCATCAATTGTTATACCCCATGACGCGAGCTTCATTTCCGCAACGCGGCAATCTATTTCCTCCGGAACAACGTTTACACCAACCTTCAGCTTGTCGCGATTTTCAACGGCGTAGCGCGCGGAGAGAGCCTGCAGGGCAAAGCTCATATCCATAATTTCGGCAGGATGGCCGTCGCCTGCGGCAAGATTTACGAGTCTGCCCTCGGCGAGGAGGTTTACCCATGCGCCTGTCGGCATTTTATAACCCATTATGTTGTCGCGCTTTAATTCCTTTTCCGTCGCGAGCCTCTCGAGGTCGTCGATGTTGATTTCCACGTTGAAGTGACCTGCATTGCAAACTATTGCGCCGTCCTTCATATTGAGGAACGCTTTTTCGGTGATGACATTGTCGCAGCCGGTCACGGTTATAAAGAAATCGCCGTACTTCGCCGCCTCAACCATAGGCATTACGGAGAAGCCGTCCATAACCGCCTCCATCGCCTTGATTTTGTCGATTTCCGTGACAATCACCTTTGCGCCGAGAGCTTTGGCACGCATTGCAACGCCCTTGCCGCACCAGCCGTAGCCCGCCACTACCGCGGTTTTGCCTGCAACTATCAGATTTGTTGTCCTGTTTATGCCGTTCCATACGGACTGACCCGTGCCGTATCGGTTGTCAAACAGATATTTGCACTTGGCGTTGTTCACGGCAACCATCGGAAAACGAAGCTTGCCGTCGTTTTCCATGGCTTTGAGGCGGATAATTCCCGTAGTTGTCTCCTCACAGCCGCCTATAACGCCGCTTGTGAGGTCGGGGTATTCGTTGTGAATGGTGTTTACGAGATCGCCGCCGTCATCGATTATCACGTTGGGGCCGCATTCGAGGACTTTTTCGATGTGCGCGTGGTATTCTTCCGCCGATGCACCGTGCTTTGCAAATACATTGAGTCCGCCCTTTACGAGTGCCGCGGCAACGTCGTCCTGAGTCGAGAGCGGATTACTGCCCGTAATATACATATTTGCGCCGCCTGCGGCGAGAACGCGGCAGAGATATGCGGTTTTGGCTTCAAGGTGAACCGACAGCGCAACTTTAAGTCCCTTAAAGGGCTTGTCTGCCGAAAATTCCTCCTCGAGTGCGCGCAAAAGCGGCATATTCGCCTTTACCCACTGTATTTTTCTTTCACCGGATTCGTAAAGCCCGATGTCTTTTATTTCGCTCATATTTTGTACCACCTAAAATTTTATTGTTCAATTATACTATAAAAGACAGAGATAGGCAAATTAAAATTGCTTTATCTGTTGACTTTACAAATCAAGTGTGCAATAATACTCTTGATTTATAATCTAACGGATGGTGATAAAATGAAAAGTATGTCTGTAAGAATAACATCCGCAGTTATTGCGCTTATTATGATAGCTTGTGTTTTTTCGTCATGCAAGTCAAAAAAGAACGGTGACGAGGAAATAACGAGAAGTAATCAGGTTATAGCGGGGCCCGTGACCACAGCCGAAAACGGCGAGGCCACAACCGGCGAAGAGACCACCGGCGGTGAAACCGCCGCGGCGGCAACCACGGCAGCGGCAAAAGCTTCGTCCTCGCTGAATGTTCCGTCGGTCACAACGCCTGATTTTAACAACACAACATCTGCAAGCGGAAACAGCGCCGCAAGTTCTATGGGCTCTTTGGGCGCTGCGGTGCTCGGTGCTCTTGCGAACGCCGATCCCGAGACTTTGGCTGCTTTTGTAAACAATATGGGCTTCGGTTACGATGCAGAGCAGGGCATTTTTTATTCGCTTATGGATTCCTGGCAGAGAGATGCCAACTTTATCAGTCAGTACGACAAGTACGCAGCAATTTTCGGCAATATGAGATACCTCACAACGACCGTTGATTTCTACTATGACGGTCTTGATTGGAGAATTCAGCTTTGGAAGGGTCAGTACGGCCCCTTCGGCGGCGGTGAGGTCGGCGTTTACACAAAGGACCCCGAGACCAACGATAAGCTTTACAATTGTGCCGACAACGACCATTTGCTCAATATGTATTATGATTTGTATATGACTCCTAATACATATGCCGTGAAGGACAGATTTTTCTATCGCGATGCGTGGACGGGCGGCGGCCATTGGTGGCTCACCGGCTTTAAGATGGGCTCCGTAAATCCCAATGAAATGGTTATGAGCCTTAAAATCAGAATGCGCTCAAGAAAAATGGCGAACGCTTTTGAGGACGGTCTTCAGACTGCGGGCTTCTATATGGGCAACGCTACCTCGAATTACGATTCTTATTACCGCAACGATACGGAGTTTTACATACTCTGGTATCATACCGGCAATCGTAATTATTGATAATCGGCTTAACACAGGCTATCTCAGTTTTGGGGTAGCCTGATTTTTCTTTAAAGGAGATATTTATGAAAGGCAAGTTTTTTGCATTTACTTCAAGGCTCAAATATATAAACCGCTGGGCACTTATGCGCAACACAACATATGAAAATTTGAGTCAGCACTCGGGCGAGGTTGCCACAATAGCGCACGCCCTCGCCGTTATAGGAAATAAGCGACTCGGCAAAGAATACAATGCCGAGCGCGCCGCTCTTTTGGGGCTTTATCACGACACTCCCGAAATCATAACGGGAGATATGCCCACTCCCGTAAAATATTACAGCAGCGAGATGCGCTCCGTTTTCGGTATGGTCGAAAAGGAGGCCTGCCAAAGGCTTTTGAATATGCTGCCGGACGATTTGAGCGAGGAGTTTTCACCGCTGTTTTTCAAGGAGGAACGCGACGCGGAGCTGTGGCGGCTGATAAAGGCGGCGGATAAGCTGAGCGCCTACATCAAGTGCATAGAAGAACGCAAGGCAGGCAACTGTGAATTTGAGGATGCCGAAAGGACAATAAGAAAAGCGCTCGACGAGAGCGAATGCAGGGAAGCGCATATATTTTTGGAGGAATTTATTCCTGCATACGAGCTGCCGCTCGATAAGCTTAAATGATTGCTTTAAAGGACTTTTCGGAAAACGGTGTCCGCTGTTTTTTGCAAAAACATCATTCCTGTGCGGTCAAATTAAAATTTTTTCTCGACTTATCCGAGAAAGTGTGCTAAAATAATAGACAAATGTAAATTAACTGAATTGGGAATAACTTTAGGGAGCTGATTTAATGAAAGCAAGCGAAAGCAATCCGAATTATCCCTCAAAAGTCAGGGAAATGACGAATTACACAATTCGCGAAATCAAAAAGGTCTGCAAGGATATAGGTCCTCGCCCGTCCGGAGAAGAAAATGAGCGCAAGGCTCAGGACTATGTTGCGGACTCTATGTCAAAGGTAGCCGACTCTGTGGTCAAGGAAAAATTTGAGCTTCACCCGAAGGCGTTTATGGGCTGGGTGCCGCTTGATGTAATTCTTATGACGATCTCGGTAATTTTGACTCTTTTGAGTTACTTTGACGTATTGCCGAGCGCGTCAACGGCGTTTTCCGTTGTTTCCGTAGTGCTCACGTCTCTCGCAATCATATTCACGTTTTTTGAGTTTCTGCTTTATAAAAAGTTTCTCGATCCGTTTTTCCCGAAAAGAGAGACTTACAATGTAGTCTGCACAAGAAAAGCGGCAGGCGAGACAAAGCGCCGCATTGTATTCAGCGGACATATCGACTCCGCTTACGAATGGTATTTTACTCATCTCGGCGGCGGCAAGCTGCTCACTACTATGATAGCCCTCGCATTCGGCGCAATTGCCATTACTCTTGCGGCATCAATAGTATCGTTCTTTGATGTTCCGAACGGCGTAAGGGTTACGGCAATAGTTGTTTTGTTTGTCTGCCTTATTCCCATACTTATGTGCAGTATGTTTGTAAACTGGAAGCTCTGTGTTCCCGGTGCCAACGACAATCTCACGGGCGTGTTCGCGTCTATGTCGGTTTTGCGCTATATGGCGGCAAATGACATCAGATTTGAAAATACCGAGGTTGTATGTGTTTCCATGGCGTGTGAGGAGGCAGGTCTCCGCGGGGCTAAGGAGTACGTTAAAAAGCACTGCGGCGAGGACGATGTCGAGACTGTGTTTGTAGGAACCGACACCCTTCGCGATTTTGACGATATGGGCGTTTACAACAAGGATATGACAGGCACCGTAAAGCTTGACAAGCAGGCTGCGGCCATGGTTAAGCACGCGAGCGATATTGCAGGCTACAATCTTCCTTACAGCAGCGTATTCTTCGGCTCATCCGATGCTGCGGCAATTCAGCAGGGCGGTATGAAGGCGGTTGCTTTGGCTGCCATGGACCCCACTCCGGCTAGATATTACCACACAAGAGGCGATACAGCCGACAATCTTGACCCCAAAACCATCGAGGCCGGCATCAACATTCTTCTTGAAACCGCGTTCCTCTATGACAGCGAGGGCTTAAAGGACGAATATTGATTTAAAATAATCGAAATGGAATGCGGAACGCGAAAAAGAGCGTTTCGCATTTTTTTGTTTTTTCTGTTGTTAAATCCGGAAAAATCTGTTACAATGAAACGGTATACTTATATGTTATTGTAAGGGGCGTTATTATGGGAAAAACCGTAAAATTATTATCCGTCATTACGGCGTTTGTGCTTATTGCGGCAATGTTTTCGTCATGCAGCATCGGCACAGGAGGCGATGAGCCTGAAAAAGCATATGTGAAAACAGATCTTCACGACGCAGAATTTACGTTTACATACGCACAGCTGAAGCCGGTTTTTTCACCCGATAACATAAGCGAGCTGACGGCTTTGTTTGAGAATACCGACGATATAAACGACGACAGCACGGTACAGCTCAATTACAATGACATTCGCTCTCGTTATTATGATAATAAGCGCGATATATTCGACGGCATAATGAATCTTCTTTCCGACAGCGAAAAAGCTCTGCTCTATGATAATTCGGAGGCGGTACTCAATTATTTCAATGAGAATTTTAACCGAGTCAAGACCGAGAGACCGCAAACCGAACCGAAAGAGGACTTTTGGATAGACAACGACACCGTAAAAATATCAGGTGAGAAGTCAAAGACTCTCAATAACGCCTTCAAGCTCTATAAGGATTTTGTTCAGAAGGGGCTTAAGGAGGATTATTTCCCCGAGGCCGTGGGCGAAAAATGTAAACAGGGTACGGACCTTACCGATAAGGTCTATCTGCTTGGCGACAGCTGTGCCTCGCGCCTCACCATGGACGATGTACAGTCGGTAATTACTTCGCTCACACCCACATATGAAAAGGACACCGATGAAAAGAACGTGCCCGTTTCTTATAGCCGCACAATTATAATAACGCTCAAAAATGACCCGTCTGCCGTAGCACACGCGTTTTCTCCGCATGACAAAAGTGCGATTTTGTCCGAGCTTAAAAAGGGAGAGAGCTATTTTTCGGTGTCGGATTATGAGATAGCATACAATTCACCGGTAATAATTGCTACGTTTGACGCCGTTACCGACGAGGTGGCAAAGGTTGAATTCTACAAGAATATGACGATAACGTCTTATGCAAAGGGCGAGGGGAGTCTCTCGTATATAGGTGACAGAACCGTGACCTTTAACTGCACAGACAATATGAATTATATCTTTAACTGGCACCCGTCCGAGGAAGATAAATAAACGGTCGTAAAAGCATTAAAAGGATGTAAAAACCGAGTTTTTACATCCTTTTTTTCAGACTTAAAATATCCGTGAGCAAAAGCTTTTTCTCGCTTTATCGATTCTTATTCGACAAATTTCGACATTTATGTACCCATTTTTCGACATTTTTGCACTTTTGCTGATTTTTAAAAACCGAAATGATATAATACAAGAACAAAGACGGGGGAGATAAAGTGAGCCTCCCCTTGCGGACGTCTTTGATGTTTTTTATGTTTCTCCTCTAAAAAGAGACCGTACAGAATCTCTCCGATTAACGGGCAGCTTTATGCTGCCCGTTAATTTTTTATATAATCACCGCGCCGAAAAAATCTGCCGTGCAGAAGAAGTGCTTATAAGCCCTTCCAGAAATCCTCGTCCTCATCGGGGCTATCGCCGTATACATCCTCGGTTATATCGTATTCGTCGTCTCGCTCTGTCGGGTAAAAGTCCCATAACTCACGCTCCTGGTCGTCGGAAAGTGCCACGGCCGGGCATTCCGAAAAGGTTTCGAGCTTCTGACCGCGGCTCCACACGGACGGGTCTATCCTGAGGGTATATCCCGTGCCGTTCGGTGCCATCCACTCGTGCATGGGCAGCGACGGTATGGCAAATGCAGTCATAAGCGACATAATAACTCCGCCGTGGGTTATTACCGCGGTCGATTCTACGCCGGCTTTTATAATTCCATCGATAAGCCCGGCAAAGCATGAGCAGACTCTCTCGTTGAAGGCCGCCTGACTTTCGCCGAAGGGTACGGGCGTTTCCGGGTGCTCACCCGACAGCCAAGTTTTAAAGGCGTCGTCATCCTTCATTTCGTCGGCGGTTCTGCCCTCAAATTCGCCGAAGTCGTACTCTATAAGCCCGTTTAAAATCATGGGCTCTCTGTCGGGATATATGAGCTTTGCGGTTTCCGTGCAACGCTTTAAGGGGCTTGAAACCACCGCGTCAACCTCGGGATAGCCGCCGTATTCATCTATGATGTCTTTGATTTGCCTGAGCCCATATTCGGATGCCGGCACATCGGTTTGACCGATATATTTGCCGTCAAGATTTTCCTCTGTCATGGCATGGCGGATCAGGTGAATTTTATAAGCTTTCATTTTGCTTTGCTCCTTCCGGGGGATAATACTGTACAAACAGTCTAATTTGATATATAATTATAATACAATTTGTAATATTTGGGGGACGTTTTATGAATTCCGTATTTGCCGCAAGGCTGACAAAGCTTCGCAGGGAGCGCGGTATGAGCCAGAAGGACGCCGCAAAAATGCTCGGTGTGTCGCAGTCGCTCCTGTCGCACTATGAAAAGGGTATAAGGGAGTGCAGCCTTGACTTTGTTTGCCGCGCGTCGAATTTTTTTGACGTGAGCTGTGATTACCTCTTAGGTCAGGTCGATACAAGACGCTCTCTGAGCGAGGAATTTGATATGACCGATACCGTGCAGGATGGAGAATACCGCACGAGTACGCTTTTTCGCGCGTCCGTTATGCTCAATGACAGTATGATAAACTGCGGTTCGCCGGAAAAGCTGAAGGATTATTTTGCGCTTTCGATATACCGTATGGCTGTTTGCGCCGCAAACGGCGGTTATATTCCGAAAAAGTGGATATCGCTCGATTGCGAGACAAGTCCGGTCTTCGGCAGCGTGCTGATGACGGATATAATAAGGGAGCTGATGGCCGAGGCAAATCAGGAATCTCAAAAGAATATCGCCGAACCGAAATGCGTAAAAACCGTTGTGGAGCATTCGGAAAAGCTGATACGCAAAAGAGCTGCCGAGTTAGCGGCGGAAAAGAGCCGCGGATGAGCTTTTCTCCCTCTTTTAAGACAGCATATCGATATTTTTTATAATATATGTTTTTACGCTGTTTAAAACTTGCTGCTTTTGAAGCTTCGCCTTGAATTCGCCGTCAAGATTTTCAATTTCGTCCTTGTCCACGGAGACTTCCTCATTGTTTTCATCGTACATCGAAAATTCCTTTTCGGTAATCAAAGAAAGCTCGTTTTCGCCGACGGCACAGAGTGCCTTTGAAGCGAGAGATGTCAGCGGCTCACCGTTGTTTCTGAAAAAGAACGAGAGGGAACCGCTCTCGGTATCCTCTAAAAAATAGTATAGAGTGTAAATGTATTTTTGCGCCTCTGTAAATTTGCCGAATACCTTTTCAGGGTCTTCGGCCTTTTCCGTTTTTGCCTGTAAGACCGCCGAAACGCCCTCTAATAGGGTTTCCGGGTCGGAACTCTCCGCTTTTTCACGCGTTAAGAATGAAAACTCATCCTTGAGAGCTTTCTTTCTGTCATATTCTCTCAAAAGAGCGTCACGCTCGTTGTTGTGTTTTTTAGCCGCCGCCGAGGCTCTGCTTAGTACAAATACCGTAATGACGCACAGGACGATAAGAAGCAGCCACAAGTACCAATATTCCATTATTATTCCTCCGTCAGGATTTTATATATGTCGCTCTTTTTGATTCCGGTGAGCTTTGCCGCATTTTTTGCCGCCTCGTTTTTCGACATTCCGTCATCTGTGAATTCTCTTGCCTTCGCGACGGCGGACTCCACAGTGTAAATCTCCGGAGCGGCCTGCGGCGCTCCCTCTATAACTAATACGAATTCACCCTTGATAGGTATGTTTTCATATTTTTCACACGCCTTTTTGAGCGTGGTGCGTTCAACATTTTCGTGGATTTTCGTAAGCTCTTTAATAATCGCTATACGGCGGTCACCGAGGCAGGCATAAAGGTCCTTAAGCGTGCGTAAAAGCTTGTGCGGTGCCTCGTAAAACACCATGGTGCGTTTTTCATCCTTAATGCTGTCAAGATGCTCGGCGCGGCTCTGCTTATTTACGCTCAAAAAGCCTTCAAACGTAAATCTGCCGGACGGCAGCCCCGACAACGCCACGGCTGTGGCAAATGCGGTGGGTCCGGGGACGGATACAACATTTACTCCCGATGCAATGCAGATGTCAACAAGGTCCTGACCGGGGTCGGAAATTGCGGGCATACCTGCGTCCGTGACAAGAGCACAGCTTTCTCCGCCGAGAATACGCGCAAGAATTATTTCGCCGCGCTCACGGCGGTTGTGCTCAAAATAGCTGATGAGCGGCTTTTTTATGTCAAATCTGTTTAAAAGCTTCAGGGTGACTCTTGTGTCCTCCGCCGCTATAAAATCGCAGTTTCTGAGGCACTCTGCGGCACGGGGAGAAAAATCCGAGAGGTTGCCTATCGGAGTGCCGACAACGTAAAGCTTTCCCGTCATTACATATCCTCCCTGTATTTACCTAAAATTCTTGTCATTTCGTCGGACAAAACGTCCTTGCTCTTGTATATAAAAAGATTGTTTTTGACCGTTAGGCCCGTTTTTCCGCCGAGTCTGCCCTCTACAAGGCACAGCCACGGAGCCTTTTCGGGTGAAGCTGCAACAAGGCGCAGCGCTTTCGGCTCGATTTTATATTCCTTCATTGCCTCCATCGTCTCAAAAAGGCGCTCGGGTCGTATGCAAATGCATAGCTTGCCGCCGAATTTCAGAAGTTTCGACGCGGCTTTTGTTATGTCGCGCAGATTACACAGCGTTTCGTGACGTGCTATTTTTTCGTTTTCCTTTTGGCTTTTTATTCCGGCGTTTTCCGCCTTATACGGTGGATTCATCGTTATAACGTCGAATTTTCCGCACGGAAATATCCGCGGAGCTTCTTTCAAATCAGCATTGTACACAAAGAGCTTGTCCTGCAAATCGTTTGCCTTGACGGAGCGCGTAAGCTGACTGCACGCCTTTTCCTGGATTTCGACTGCCGATATTTCTTTTCCGCAGCCGTCCCTGCACCAGAGCATGGGAATTATGCCGCAGCCCGTACCGAAGTCGCAGCATATGTCATATCGTTTCGGCGACGCAAAGTCGGCAAGCAGCAGCGCGTCTGTGCCGAAGGTGTGCTCCTTTGAGACGATAAGCCCCAAGTCCCTGCTGAGATATTCGATATGTTCATCTTTGTTAAGTGTAATTTCGGTCATTTATCTGTCCCATTTTTCGCAAAGCGCAATTATCTGATCCGCAAATTTTGCAAGATCCTTGTTTGCACCGCCCTCATTATGTGCCACAACCGTTTGGAGACGCTTTTGTGCCGAGAGCAGTCTCTCATAAACCGTGCTTACGCGGCGAGAGGCGTTTTGCGAGGCTGTATTTTTAACTATCTTTTCGCGGTTCCCCTCAACGAGAACCTTGTTTTCGGTGAGGCTGTATTCCTCGCCGTTGTACGGGGCGCTCGCTGAAAGCCCCAGTTCGTCGCGAAGACGTGCGGCGTATATTTCGCACACCGTGTCCTCGCCGTGATTTACAAATACGTGCTTTGGCGGAGCTTTAAAACTTTTCATCCACTTTAACAAGCCCTCGTTGTCGGCGTGACCGCTTATGCCGTGAAGCTGCTCTATTTCCGCACTTATATGGATTTTTTCGTCAAAGAGCTTTACGTCCGTCGCACCGTCGGTTATGGCTCTGCCGAGTGTTCCTACGGCTTGGTAGCCTACGAATAAAATCGTACATTCGGGTCGCCACAAATTGTGCTTTAGGTGATGGCGGATTCTGCCGGCCTCGCACATTCCGCTCGCCGAAATTATGACCTTCGGAGCGGGATCTGAGTTTATTGCTTTTGATTCCTCACTTGTCACGGAGACATAAAGGTTAGGAAAGGCTATCGGATTTATACCGTTTTCGATAAGCGACGCCGCCTCGTCGTCAAAGTCGGAATAGCTGTCGCAAAAAACGTTGGTGGCCTCAACTGCAAGGGGACTGTCCACGTATACGGGGAAGTCGTTGTAGTTTTTGAGCATACGCTCTTCCTTTATCTGCCTTATAAAGTATAAAAGCTCCTGAGTTCTGCCGACGGCAAACGACGGTATAACTACATTGCCGCCGCGCGCAAAGGTGCGGTCAAGTATTGGCACGAGCTGCGATATATAGTCGAGTCTTTCGCCGTGACTGCGGTCGCCGTAGGTGCTTTCGGTTATGACGTAGGTGGCGTCGGTAATATACTGCGGGTCGCGTATTATCGGCTGCTCGGTATTGCCTATGTCGCCGGAAAAAACTATTTTTTCGGTTTCTCCGTTTTCGGTGACGTTTATCGTAATGCTCGATGAGCCCAAAAGATGACCCGCATCTGTAAAGCTTATGGATATACCGTCAAAAACGTGATAATCCACACCGTATTCGCACCTCAAAAACTGAGAACAGCATTTTTGAGCGTCCTCTACGGTGTAGAGCGGAACATATCCCGATTCGCCCGAGCGTTTTGCCCTTCGGTTGCGCCATTGTGCTTCAAACTGCTGTATGTGCGCAGAATCCTCAAGCATAATTTTGCAGAGCTTCGCTGTGGACGCGGTTGCGTAAATAGGCCCTTTGTATCCGTTTGCCGTAAGGTACGGCAGCTTGCCGGAATGGTCTATGTGAGCATGGGTCAGAAAAATGCAGTCTATATCGGCGGGAGATACGGGAATATCCCGGTTTTTATATGTGTCGGGTCCTTGCTCCATACCGCAGTCAATCAAAATGTTCTTGCCGCAGGCGGTGAGAAGCGTGCAGCTTCCCGTGACTTCGTGTGCGGCTCCTAAGAATATAAGATTCATATTTTCCGCTCCTTTTTAAATAGTGGCGCCCATCGCCGATGCCTTTTATATTATGGTAACATAAATCACCGCAAAAATCCAGTATTAAGCCACCGCGGGATAAATAAAACGGCACGGCAGTAGTTCTTACTGCCGTGCCTTGAAAAACATGTATTTGTTTTGTCGCCAAAGCTTATTTTACGGTCTGCTTTTTGGCTTTGTTCTTTATAACGGCACGCTCTATTGCCTTGACAATTTCAACGAGAGGAATTATCAGGAACGCAAGACCGAGAGCCGTGAAGAATTCGCGAGCGTCAATAGTGGTGAAATCAAAAGCGTCTGCAAGGAACGGTACTTCTATAACGAGCGCAGTTGTTATGAGGGAAAGTACGGTTGACCCGAAAATGTATTTGTTGAAGCTGCCGTGAAGGAGCATTGATACGGTTGAGCCATGCTGCGAACGCATATTAAACGAGTGGAATATTTCGCACATTGACATTGTAAGGAATGCCATGGTCATACCGTCGGCACTCTCGGTAATTTCCCATCTGCCTGCCTCCATAAAGTGGCCTATGAAGTAAGCCGCAAGTGTCAGAAGCGTTACGAAAAGCCCTTGGTATACTACGTCAAAGCCGACGCCGCCTGCAAAAATGCCGTCCGATGATTTACGCGGCGGACGTTTCATAAGGTCCTTTTCGCCCTTTTCCATGCTGAGGGCGAGAGCCGGGAAGCAGTCGGTAACAAGGTTTATCCAGAGAAGATGTACGGGCTTTAATATTGTGAAGCCGAGCAGGTTGGCTGTGAAAATAGCCATTACCTCGCTGAGATTTGACGAGAGCAGGAATTGAATTGACTTCCTTATGTTGTCGTAAATTCGTCTGCCCTCTTCCACAGCAGATACTATGGTGGCGAAGTTATCGTCGGCAAGGACCATATCCGCAACGTTCTTTGTTACATCAGTACCTGTAATGCCCATGCCTACGCCTATGTCCGCGCTCTTAATGGAGGGGGCGTCGTTTACGCCGTCACCCGTCATTGCCGTTATCATACCGCGGCTCTTCCAGGCATTTACTATTCTTACCTTATGCTCGGGCTGAACTCTGGCATATACCGAGTACTGTGTGACCTTTTCTTTGAAGTCCTCATCGGAAATATCATCAAGCTCTGCGCCGGTTATGGCCTCGCTCTTGTCCTTTATAATGCCGAGCTCCAAGGCTATTGCAACAGCGGTGTCCTTGTGGTCGCCGGTTATCATTATGGGTCTTATGCCGGCACCGCGACATTCTTCGATTGCCGCCTTAACTTCGGGCCTTACGGGGTCTATCATACCTACAAGGCCACAGAAGACGAGCTCATTTTCGATATTATCGGGCGACTGATCCTCGGGAACACATGACAGCTGCTTGTAGCCGCAGGCGAGAACTCGAAGTGCTCTGTCGGCAAATTCCTTATTCTTTTTGAGTACGGCATCTCTGTCTGCGTCCGTAAGAGGGCTGACTTCGCCGTTTTTGAATATCTTTGTGCAGTGCTTTAATATCTCGTCGGGAGCACCCTTGGTGAACTGTAATATTCCGTCCGCAGTCTTGTGAATTGTGGACATCATTTTACGATTTGAGTCAAATGGTGCCTCGCCGACTCTCGGCGCGCTCTTCAGAAGCTCGTTTTTATTCATACCGAGCGACATAGAGTATGCCACAAGAGCCATTTCCGTGGGCTCGCCTACAAGATTGCCGTCATCGTCAAGATTTACGTCCGTGCAGAGAGCCATGCCCTCGGCAAGCATTTTTTCGTTGTCACAGTAATGCTCGACTACGGTCATCTTGTTCTGAGTGAGCGTACCGGTTTTATCAGAGCAGATTATCTGCGCGCAACCGAGAGTTTCAACTGCGGTGAGTTTGCGGATGATGGCATTTTTCTTTGACATATTGGTAACGCCTATCGAAAGCACAACCGTTACTACCGCCGCAAGACCCTCGGGGATAGCGGCAACCGCGAGCGATACGGCGAGCATAAACGAGCCGAGCAGGAAGTCAAGATTCATTTCCGTGCCTGTTACAAGAGCTCTGACTATATCGAAGGCGAACATAAATACGCATATTCCGAGGACTATGAAACTGAGAATTTTTGAGAGCTGACCGAGCTTTTTCTGAAGCGGCGTCTGCTCATCCTTTGCGCTTGACAGAGCACCTGCTATTTTGCCCATTTCGGTGTCCATACCGATGCTTGTTATAACGGCCTTGCCTCGGCCGTAAACAACGGTTGAACCCATATACATCATATTTTTTCGGTCGCCGAGGGGGACGTCTTTTTGCCCCTCAAGGCCTATTGCCTTTATGAATTTGTTGACGGGTACGGATTCACCCGTAAGTGCCGATTCCTCGATTTTAAGGCTTGCACTTTCAAAAATTCTGCCGTCCGCCGGAACAGCGTCGCCCGCTTCAAGCAGTACAACGTCGCCTACGGTAAGGTCCTCACTCGGTATTTCGCATACCTTGCCGTCACGCAAGACCTTTGTTGTTGCGGCGGCCATTTTTTGAAGAGCCTCTATGGCCTTTTCGGCCTTGCTCTCCTGATATACGCCGAGTATGGCATTAACTATTACGACGAACATTATAATGATAACGTCCGATGGGAATTCTTTTTGCAATACGGAGGTTATTGCCGATATTACCGCCGCGGCAATGAGGATGATTATCATCGGGTCGGCAAACTGCGAGAGAAAACGCAAAATCAGCGGCGTTTTCTTGCCCTCGGCAAGCTTGTTTTTGCCGGTTTCGGCAGAACGCCGGCGTGCCTGCTCGGAAGTGAGACCGTTTTCGGTGCTTTTTACTTCGCCGAAAACCTCGGAAGAGCTTTCAAGATAGTATTTCATTTTTTTCCTCCCTGTTTTTTAAAAAAGAGCAGCCGCTTTTTTAAGAAAAAAGACCTTCGACAGAATTTAGCTCTGCCGAAGGTCTTGCTACCTTAATAAGGCTCGGTGACCAGAAGCCGAAAGGCAACATGATGTTGACCACCGGGTAAAAGCTACTCCCCTTCATAAGGAATATCTTAAGTGCGATAATAACAGAAAAATGAACTTTTGTCAAGTATTTTTAAAATAATAACTTATCCCTCGCCGAATAAAACATAATTGTTGACATTTCGGCTGTCAAGCTCAGAAATAATCGAGCTGTCGTCAATGACCGGTATAAATCCGCCGGTCTGATAGTTTTCGTCAAGCTTTGAGCTTAAGAGCGGTATACAGTCCGTAACCAGAGCTTTTTCATCGGTGGTTTCGGCGGAATACGTTTTTTCTCCGTAAGCAAAGCCGTCTCTCTGCGACGATTTTCTGAAGTCCACAGCCACAAAATCGGCGGCACTGTCAAAGAGAGAGCCGTCATAGCGGGCGGTGTTTCCGCCGAGCGCGTCTGCGGCGCTGAGCATAACGCAGAGCGGCTTGTCGCCGAGCACGTTTTTAACCTTTTCTATAAATGAATGTAAAACCGCGTTGCGGCTCTCTATGCTCTTTTCTTCACCCGAAAATACCGCCTTGTCGAGGTAAATACTCTCGGGAAATTCCACGGAATCGAGTATAACGGCGTCAACTCCGAGAGAGGAAACTTCGCTCACAATGCTCAAAAGGTATTTCTCCGCGACGGGGGAATACGGGTTCAGCCACGGCTCGCCGTCGTGCTGAGCGCTGTTGTCAAGCCACAGCGTGCCGTCCGAATTTGTCACGGCGGCAGCGGCGCCGAGATGCGATGCGGCAACGCTGTCCTCATAGCAATAAATTCTTGCGATTATTTTATAGCCGGCACTTTTAAGCCTGTCGATTGTCGCAATCGTGTTCTGATAAGCCTTTGACGACGCGCCTATGTCGTTCGCCGTACCGACGGAGGATACGTAATTGAGATAGCCGTCCTTCGTTTTAAAATCTATCACAACGGCGTTCGCTTTTGTTTCGGTGAGCTCCGTTTTAAAAAGGTCAAAGGCTATACCGCCGTCAAGAACGTCGTCGGGCATATAAAGAGCGCGCAGCTTGCCGTCATATTCGGCGGGAACGCCCGTAAGCTCATGCTCATACGGCTTTTTCGACAGGTTAATGGAAACCGTGGCGACGACAAATATGAGCACAAAAAATAATACAAGAAAAACCGAAAAGATGATTTTTTTGCGTTTTTCCTTTTTCTTTCGGGTGCGGCTTTCGCCTATCGCATATGATGTACCCGAGCGTCTGCCCGGATAATTTTTTGAAAACGGATAATAGCTCTTTTTACGGGGCTTAATATCTCTGTTGTCAAACGCCATTTTCTACGGTCCTTTACAATGATAATCCTTTGCCTGAGACGCCCGAAAAAGCGAGCGCCAAAATCGAAACATATATAAATACTGCCGGCGTGCCCTTAAAGCATTCCGGAATATTTTTGTTTTCTACCAAGCGGCGCAGCCCGAAATTTATCATAAGCACCGCAACTATAAAGGCAAGTCCGGAGCCTATACCTACGCCTATCGCCTCGGCTATGCCGAAGGTCGCGCGGTAATTTATAAACGGTACGGCAAGCACAAGGGTATTGAATGCCGCCACGCCGAGACGCCTTACGGTTCGCTTTTTGGCCTTGAAAACAGCCTTCAGCAAAATGAGCATAAGAACATATAAAATGCATATCACAAGCAGGAAAATAAGCGAATGCTGTATTTCGCTGAGCGCATTTACAAACGGAATCTGTTCAAGCAGCACGCAAAAAATACTGCCGAATGTCGAAAAGAATGTGATAAACGCCGTGAGCGGGAAAAGCTGCTTCGGCTTCGCCGCCATTCTGACAGCCTCCGAGGCACCGTAGCCGCCGGTAAAAATCAGGTTTTGAAGCACAAATGCGTACATCGCCGCCGAAAAAAGATTTGCTATGGCACTCATTTGTCTTCACCGCCCTTCGGTTGTTGTGTTTCCGCGCCGCCGTCCTTTTCCGGGCTTTTGTCCGTGTCGCTATGTGACGCTGAGCTGCTGTCAAAAGCAGTGTACTGCTTGTATTTCTCAAGCTCCGAGAGTATCTCTTCGAATTCGGAGGAGGAGCCGAAGTTTTTGTCTTTTTGCCGCTCAGTGTCGGCGGCACTGCTTCTGCTCGCGCCGTTTTTGCCTGTACCTTTTTTGCTCTTTGCCGGAGCGGATGCGGTCTTTTTGACGGATAATGACGGAGCCTTTCGCTTAGCCGCGGAGCTTTTCTTTTTGTCGGTGCGAGGCTTTTCCTTTTCGTTTTGCGGCTCTTCCTCTCCGATCTCAAAAAAGTCAAGGTCGGTGTCGAGAAATTCGCGCAGCTTTATAACGTGCGACTGCTTGACTTCGGAGAGGTCAAACGAGGCATCGGGATGCTTTTCGGGGTATTTTTTGTTTATTATCGCCTTTAACGCCGCAGCCATAAAGCCGAGCAGTAAAAATCCGCCGAACGGCATTAAAAGACCCGGCAGCTTTACCGGAATGTTCAGTTTTACGCTGTAAACCGTGCCGCTGCCGAGTATTTCACGGACAACGCCAACTATAAGTATTACCGCGGAATAGCTGAAGCCTGCCGAAACGGCATCGAGAGCCGTGGCCTTAAAATTGTGCTTAACCGCGAACCGTTCGCAGTGCAGCGCGATAAGCGAATTTACCGCAAGCAGCGGCAAAAATATACCTGCGTTCGCCGTTTCGTTGGGGGCAAGGTATCGGAAAAGCATAAACAGAGGTATGTTTATAAGCAATCCCAATATCGCATATATCATTTTTCGCACGCTGCCCTTCAGCTTTTTCATAAGCAGGCAGGCGAGACATTCTATAAGCAAAAGCTCAACAAAGGACACAAACGAGAGGATTATGGCGGATTTGAGTGATACCGCCATGGCAACGACGGGTGCAATGCCTATGGCTTCAAACAGCACGGGATTTTTGATTATCGCGCTGCTTCTGATAACGGAAACGCTTTTTTTCTTTTTATCAGGCATTTTCGGCACCGCCTTTCCCGTTTTCGAGAGCCTTTTCTTCGAGCTTGTCCGCGAGAGCTGCGCGCACCTTGGCGTTTTCCGCCGCAACAAGATGTCTTTCGCGCTTTGTAAGCGGCAGCTTGTCAAATGCGGTGACAAGTCCGTTTGCAAGCAGTACGGCAAAGACCGTACTGTCTTCGAATTTGCCCACAGAGCGCATTATCATACACATAAGCCCTGCTGCCGCACCGTAGCATATCCTTGAGTAAAAGCTCTTCGGAAGAAGCTTGTCGTCGGTCAAAAAGAATACCGATGAAAACAAAAGCATTCCTCCGCATATTTCCATAAATGCCGAGACGAAACGGCCCGTCAGCACGCGCGGAAACAGGAGCGCGTAAATAAAACAGACCGCGAGGAAGGATACGGAAACGGTGAAATTTTTCGGGCGTCTTACAGCGAGAAACAGGAGTGCTCCGAAAAGTGCTATCGAGCAGGTTGCGCCCATAGGGCCGGAAACCGAGCCTACAAGCACGTCAACATAGTTTAAAAGGCCGGTGCCGACCGAGTTTTTTTGCGAGAGCATATATGCGATAGACGTACCGGGGAAAAATCCCTGCCCTCCCGAAACGGCGGTAGTGCCGGACGAGAGTATTGCCGGATAAGAAAAGACCTTATCCGGCATACATATTGTGACAAAGGCTATGCCTGCCGCTGCCGGCGTAAACATATGAGAACGCGCATTGCCGAACGGCAACTTTGCGACGATAACGGCAAAAGCCGAGGCTATGCACGGCAGATAGTACGGAGCGGACGCGGGCATACAAAGTGCCGTCATAAGGCCCGTGGCGACAGCCGAGAGGTCGGAAACAGAGGCTTGAGCTTTGAAAATAAACGAGCCTGCGGCTTCGCAGAGAACGGCCGTAAGCACGGAAAGCACCATAAGGCGCACGGCTCTGCCGCCGTAGTAATACCAAGCCATCACGGCCGGAACGACCATAAGGATAAGCATATCGGCAAAGTATCTGCGTGTTATTGAAATTTCACTGCGCGCTTTTGCGGCGCTCTCGGCCGAAATGCCGGCAGATGTTTTGCTTTGTTCCAAAAAATTCACCTGTTTTCCATATTTTATTCATTGCGAAACAAGCGTTCCGACAATATGATGTAAAGAGATAATTTTTATTTTGGGGAGGCTTTCCTATGAATATACATAAAAGCCGTGGGGACAGAGTGATAGTCGAGCTCTCGTCAAACGAGCTGTCGCGCTATGAGCTTTGCCCTGAGGAGATGGACTGTAAAAATCCGAAAACCAGACGCCTTATAAATGACGTAATGAAAAGAGCACAAAGACATATTCGCCGTGACATAACCTCCTTTGACAAAATGAACGTGGACGTTATGGAGACGGACGAAGGGTGTATTATGATTCTCTGCTTTAAGGGCATAAAAACCAAAAGGCCGTTTTCGGGCTACGTCTGTGTTTTGCCGCAGACGGATGACATTTTCAGACTTGCAAGGGGGCTTTTGCCTCACCGCGAAAAAATAAGACAGGCGAGTCTTTTTTTTGACGGCAACAGCTATGCCGCCTGCGTTCTGCCGTATGCGGTCTTTTCAAGAGAAATATTTTTTGTGCTCAGCGAATTCGGAAACCCGGTGAGGGCGTCTGTCGGCACAAGAGAGTACCTTTTCGAGCACAAAAAGCTTATAAGCCGCGATTTTATATCGTCGCTGACCTCTTGAAGTCGGCTATGGTCTTTTTTATGTCGTCGCTGCCGAAGAGCGCGCTTCCGGAAACAAATGCGTTGGCACCTGCCTTTGCGGCAACCGAAATTGTGTCTTTATTTATTCCGCCGTCAACCTCAATGTCGATGTCCTTGAGCCCGCGGCGTTCTATTTCGTTTTTAACAGCGGTGACCTTGGGCATCATATCCTCCATAAAGCTTTGGCCGCCGAAGCCGGGTTCAACCGTCATTATAAGCACGAGTGAGAGCTTGTCAAGATACGGATATATCTCCTCTATCGGAGTTCCGGGCTTTACCGAAAGTCCCGCCTTTTTGCCGAGTGACAGGATTTCGTCTATCGTCTTTTCCGTATCGGAGTCCGATTCCGTGTGGAATGTGATTATGTCGGAGCCTGCCTTTGCGAAGTCCGGCACGTATTTATAAGGGTCGCTTATCATAAGATGCACGTCAAAGGTAAGCTTTGTCGCTTTTCTTATGCACTTTACTATCGGCGCACCGAGCGTGATGTTCGGGACAAAATGCCCGTCCATAACGTCTACGTGAATCATATCCGCGCCGCATTCCTCCATTTTTTTAAGTTCGCTCTCAAGATTGCCGTAATCGCTTGAGAGAATTGACGGTGATATTTTTACCATAATTTCTCCTTTTTATAACGCTGTCGGTTTCCCTTAGAAAGCCGAATAATATTAACACAAAGTCTTTAGTTAAAAATTAACTGTCACGCCGCCGCGGCTGTGTCTGCCGAAGCCGTATCGCTCTCGGCTGCGGTGTCTGACGCGTCGGTGCCGTCTGAGACGGGCTGAGTTTCACTCGCAGCCTCTGCGGAAGAGGTGGTTTCGGGTGCTTCTGTCGGCGCCTCGGTGACGGGCTGAACGGCGGTGGTTGCCGTCTCGGGCGAAGATGTAGCCTGAATTGAATTTATATAATAGCTGCCGTCTTTTTCCCTTAAAGTGATTTTCATATATTTGTCGGGCTCGGGAGCCACCATATCGCCTTCGCTGTTTTGTGCCCATTGGTCTCCTGCAAGGTATCCGACGGTCAAAACCACGGCGCCGCTTTTTTTCTGAACCTTTATAACGTCGGGCGTATAGGTCGGGACAATACCGGTAAGCGGGATAGAGTATGTGTGTTTAGCCGAATCATAGGTGAACGTGTAGCCGTAGCCGTTTACCGTGGCGTGCTCGGGTTCGGTGTCCGTACCGAAAAGCTTGTGAAATTCGGCGGTTACGTCCTCCTCGGGAATTATCATACCGTCTTCGCCGTACTCGTATTTGTCCGGCGAGAGGTTGCTCTTTAAAATAGACCAAACGGAAATGTCGATAAGCTGATTTTTATTTGCCTTTGTGATGTCGTCAAACGGGTCGGGGTCGTTCATCACGACAGGCGTCAGCATGGTATTGTATTCGTCTATGTTTTTGCTTTTGATTACCGCTTTTTTTGTGGCGTTTACTCCGGCGAGAATTACGCAGACAAGACCTATTACGGCAAATACCGTTATTACAAGGCCCAGGGGGAACGCCCATCGGTTTTTACGCTTTTTATTTACATTAGCCTCAGACATTCTGACTCTCCTAACTTATCTTATCTGACCGTTTCCGAAAATTTCGTACTTAAACGACGTGAGCTGCGGCAGACCGAGAGGGCCTCTCGCGTGGAGCTTTTGCGTGGATATGCCTATTTCCGCTCCGAAGCCGAATTCGCCGCCGTCGGTAAAGCGCGTGCTGGCATTGCGATAGACCGCCGCCGCGTCCACTCTCGACATAAATTCGTTTGCCGCCTCGTCATTTTCGGTGACGATGCACTCGCTGTGACCCGTTCCGTATTTATAGATATGCTCTATGGCCTCGTCGATATTATCTACTATCTTTACCGACATTATGTAGTCGAGGTACTCGCGACCCCAGTCGTCCTCGGAGGCTTCCTTTATATCGGGGAGTATCTCTTTAGATGTCTTGTCGCCGCGCAGCTCGACATTTTTTTCGTCAAGTCGCTTTTTGATGAGCTTCAGCGCCTTTTCGGCAACGTCCTTGTGAATTAAAAGGCTCTCGGCTGCGTTGCATACGGACGGGCGCGATGTCTTGGCGTTAAATATGATGTCGGCCGCCATATCGAGGTCGGCGTCCTTATCGACGTAAATATGGCAGTTGCCGACGCCCGTCTCTATAACGGGGACGGTGGAGTTTTTGACCACCGTGCCTATAAGCCTTGCGCTGCCGCGCGGAATCAGCACGTCTACATATTTGTTCATGGTCATAAGCTCGTTGGCACTCTCGTGAGAAATGTCGGTTATAAACTGTATGCAGTCCTCCGGTAAGGGCGATTTTTTGAGGGCGGCGCGCATTACATTAAATATTGCGGTGTTCGAGTGTATCGCCTCCTTGCCGCCGCGAAGCACGGAGCAGTTGCCCGATTTCAGACAAAGCGAAGCCGCGTCGGACGTGACGTTGGGGCGAGCCTCAAATATAACGGCGATAACTCCGAGAGGCACCGAAACCTTTTTGACCCGAAGGCCGTTCAGCCTTGTTATATCGGAGAGTGTTTTACCGACGGGGTCGGGCAGGTCGGCAACCTCAATAACGCCCTTTGCCATACCGTCTATCCTGTCGGGAGAGAGAAGAAGTCTGTCCAAAAGAACCTTAGGTAACCCGTTCTCCTCGGCAGCCTTCATATCCTTATCGTTTTCGCGGAGAATATAATCCTTGTTACTTTTAAGCTCTTCGGCTATAAGTAAAAGAGCCTTGTTTTTATCGTTTGCCGAGGCTGTTGAGAGCTTTTTCGCAGCCTCCTTTGCGTTTCGGCATTTAAGCTCGGTATCAGTCATTTTGTCTCAATCCTTTTTACCTACAAAAAATGTTCCTATTTGCTTGCCGTCGAGAGCCTTGTATATGTCCTCGGGAGCGGAGCCGTTCATAACTATCATATCTATTCCCGCGCTCATGGCTATTTGAGCCGCGTGCAGCTTTGTTACCATTCCGCCGGTGCCGAATTTTGAGCCGTGACCGCCCGCAAAGCCTATAAGCTCGTCTGTAATCTCGGTTACGGTGGGTATTATTTCGGCGTCCTCGTCGACTGTGGGGTTACCGTTATAAAGCCCGTCTATGTCGGTGAGGATTATCAGCGCGTCGGCTCCTATGAGCTTTGCGACTATCGCCGAGAGACAGTCATTGTCGCCGTAGACAATTTCCTCAACGCCTATTGCGTCGTTTTCGTTTACTACGGGAATTGCGCCATATGAAAAGAGCTTATCAAAGGTATTTATAAGATTTTTGCGCCTTTCGGGGGACTCCACGTCGCTTTTTGTGAACAGGAGTTGGCCTATTTTATGGCCGTATTCGCTGAACATCTTGTCATACATATACATAAGCTCGCATTGACCTACGGTGGACGCCGCCTGCCTGCCGGGGGTGTCCTTCGGACGCTCCGGGAGCCCGAGTTTTCCCGTGCCGACACCTATCGCGCCGGAGGAGACGAGAGTTACCTTGATGCCCGAATTTTCAATATCCGAGAGTACCGAGATAAGCTTATGCATTCTTCTTATATTTGTTTTTCCGTTGTCGTAGACAAGCGTGGAGGTTCCCACTTTGACAACGAGCCTTTTTACATCCTTTAATACCGCCAAGACATATCCTCCCACAAGCCCCGCCTTACAGGGCGCGAAATAATAATATTTATACACTGTAAATTATATCATACGAAAAGGGATTTAACAATATAAAATATTTTTCGCGGCACCTTTTTAAATTTAACCGAATTGTAATTTTTTATATATGTTTTTGTAATTTCGATGTTGTATAAACTTACTATGTAGGGAGTCGGCTCGAAAAACGGAGATATAAAATATTTGTATTCCGTTTTGTGTGATAATCTGTTAAAATAAAATCAGCCGAGCAGGCGAAAATACGGAAGAGGGGCAAAGTTATGTATAACGTTCTTGTGTGTGACGACGACAAAGCGATACTCGACTCACTCGAAATATATTTAAATCTTGAGGGGTATAAGGTTTTTAAGGCGGAAAACGGAAGGCAGGCACTGAAAACAGCGGAGGAAAACGATCTGCAATGTATAATTCTCGATATAATGATGCCTGACCTCGACGGGCTCAACGCAACGCTGAAGCTCCGTGAGAGCAAAAACATACCGATAATCCTACTCTCTGCCAAGAGTGAGGATACGGACAAGATAACGGGTCTTTCGTTCGGAGCGGATGACTATGTGACAAAGCCGTTTAATCCGCTTGAACTTATGGCACGGGTGAAATCGCAGATAAGGCGTTATGTTTCGCTCGGCAGTATGGAGAAAAAGGACAGCCTTATAGTTACGGGAGGGCTCGCTCTTGACCTCGATTCCAAAGAGATTACGCTCGACGGCGAAAAAGTCAAGCTTACCGCTACGGAATACGGCATACTCGAATATCTTATGAAAAATATAGGCAGAGTTCTCTCTACGAACCAGATATACGAAGCGGTGTGGAAGGAGCCGTCGTTCCAGACGGAAAAAACCGTGACCGTGCACATACGCAGAATAAGAGAAAAAATAGAGATAAATCCCAAAGAGCCGAAATATTTAAAGGTGGTGTGGGGCATTGGCTATAAAATCGAAAAGCTTTAAAACTTCGTTCGGATTAAAACTCGTTGCATTTTTTATTGCGGCGTTGCTTGCGTTTTCCTCGGCGATTTGTGCGGTTAAGGCTATAAACGACCTGTTCAGATACGGCTCGGAGATCCTTACAAAGCCGGCAAAAAGTCTTGATATGACCGAAACGTCGCTGTTTGCATCGAAGCTGAGCTCCGATGTGCAGTCGATATATGCCGGCAGCGGCCTTATGACGTGGGACGCATATAAAAGCACGTATTACAGCACTTTCGACGAGGAGCTGAGCGCGGCTCGCACGGAGCTGGAGCGCTTCAAAAAGGAAAGTATGTCAGAGGCTGTGGCGGCATATAGTGATAAATATGCCGCTTCCGAGTATTCCTCTTCTCAAAAGAGTGCCGCTCAATCCTCTTCTCAAAAGAGCGACGATGTTACGCAGACCGACGTTTCCTCCTATACGACAAATGTCTACGGAAACGTCTCTGCCTATTCCCGCTCCGACAACGTAGTTTCGCCGAATTACGACAAGGACTACTATGACGGTTGCCGTGAGAGCTATTCGCTTAAGAGCGGAGATTCGGGGAATGTCACCTTTTCGACCTCCACCACGGACGAGGAGCTGGTATCGCTCGTGAGCAACGCATATTCTCAGGTTATGTCTGCGGCGCGCCGTGAGTATGAAACAACGGTCGCCATGGAGAGCCGCAGCATCAAAAATATAAAGAACCTTAAATACTATATATATAATCCGTCTACCGGCGAAATAATCACAAATCTTGAGACGGAAACGACCGAGGAGAAAGCGAACGAAATTAAAAAATCGGGAGATTATTCGGCGTTTACAAGCGGAAGCAGATGGTATATGGTCTATACTGCCGACGGAGGACTTGTCGCGGCAAGTCCGCAAATAACCCGCGATACGCTCTATACCGTACAGAGCGGCGATAAATACTATTTTAACCTTAAATCGGATTACTACTACAAACGCACGCTGTCAAACGTTCTCGGATCATGCTTTTCAAACAACGGCTATGATATAATTCTGATGCTTCCCGAAACGCTGTCGGAAGGCGACGATTATTACAATATGCAGTCGGAGATGGTAAAAAGCAGTGCCGATACATACAACTATATATTTTTAAGCCTTGCATCTATGCTTGTTCTTGCCATGGTGTCGGTTTACCTTATATATGCGGCAGGCGAGACGGCAGGCCCCGAAAAAATCAAACTTTCGTTTCTCGACAAGCTTCCGACGGACTTGCATTTTGTTTTGGCTGCCGCTGTTGCGGGGGCGGGAGTTTACGGAATTTTAACCTTGGCAGCCGATTACAAACATGCTTTCGATTACTATGCCGACGGCAAAGCGCTTATGATGTTTGTGGTTATGTCGCTTATTGCCGTTGCGGTGTGGGCTGTGCTGCTTGAATGGCTCTGTTCTGTTTCTAAATATTACAAGGCGAAAAAGAACTGGCTTCGATCAACGCTTGTTTGGTATATTATAAGGCTTATCGGGAAATTATTTTCGCCGCTTAAAAGGCTTCGTGAAAAGCCGGTGCGCTTAAGGCGCCGTGTGCTGCTTGTGCTTATAGGCTATATAATCGGCAACACCGTACTGACGGGCGTTGCGGCTATGTGCAGAGGATTTTGGTTCGTTCTTCTTACAGCGGTGCTGCTGCTGTACAATATTCTGACTGTTTCGCTTATGTGGAAATATGTGCTGTCGCTTGACCGCATAATAGCGGCGTCGGAGAATGCAAAAACCGGAGAGCCTCCCGAAAACATCTATTCGGAAAATATGCCTGAGCCCTTAAAAACGCTCGCGCTCAATCTCAGCCTTACGCAGGAGGAGATGCAAAAGGCGATAAACGAGGCGGTAAAGGGCGAAAGAATGAAAACCGAGCTTATAACAAATGTGTCGCACGACCTTAAAACGCCGCTCACTTCGATAATCTCATATGTCGATTTGCTCAAAAAGTGCGACATAGACGATATTTCGGCACAAAAATATATAAACGTGCTCGATGAAAAATCCATAAGACTCAAAAGACTTATCGAGGACCTTGTCGAGGCGTCAAAGGCGTCATCGGGAGCCGTGACGTTTAACAAGATGAATGTCAATCTCCATGAGCTTGCGGTTCAGGCGGTCGGTGAAATGTCCGACGCTTTTGAGGAGAGAAATCTCGACGCGGTGCTCAACGAGCCGACGGAGCCGATTGTTATATACGCCGACAGTCAAAAGACGTGGCGAATCATAGACAATCTTTTGAGCAACGTCAAAAAGTATGCTCTCCCCGGTACGAGAGTATATATAGACGTCGGAAAGGACAGCTCATACGGTACAATAACGATAAAAAACACTTCACGCGAAAAGCTGAATATAGACCCCGATGAGCTGACTCAGCGCTTTGTACGCGGAGACGAGTCACGTACCATGGAGGGAAGCGGCCTCGGGCTTTCGATAGCAAAGGATTTGTGCGTGCTTCAGGGCGGAAAGCTTGAGCTCTCAATAGACGGCGACCTGTTTAAGGCGACGGTGAAAATGCCGCTTGTGTATTCTTGTGACGGCGATCAGGGAAGCGTGCAATAAGAAAATAAATAAGCCGAGCCTGCGTAAAACGTAAGCTCGGCTCTTGTTTTATATTCGCGGTAAAATCGGACTATACAAAAAAGCAAAAAAATGTTACAATCAACGGGAAGACTGAATATGGGAAGGTGCGCTTTGGAAAAATTCGAAATAGCCGGTCTGACGGTTGAATTTGATACGGGAGACGGACTGCTTTTTGAGCGCAGCAGACCGTATCTCACAAGTGACGATAAAAAAACCGACATAAAAATAGAACTCGACGATGACTTTTTTATGCGTAGGCGGCAAAGCTATCCCATGCTGACGCTCGATGAGTGCCGATATGTGTGGACGGGCGAGGCATTTTATTTAAAGCTGCTTGAATTTAACGGCTTTATGCTTCACTCGTCATGCGTGTGCCGCGGCGGCAACGCCTATCTTTTTTCCGCACGCAGCGGAACCGGCAAATCCACGCACACGCATCTTTGGCTCTCGGAATTTCCCGACGCATATATATTAAACGACGATAAGCCGGCGATTGTCATAAACGAAAGCGGCGCAGTTGCCTACGGCACACCGTTCAGCGGCAAAAACGATGAGAGCAGAAACGCCGCGGCTCCGATAAGGGCTGTCGTGTTTATAGAGAGAAGCCGAGAGAACAGTATTGAAAAAATAAGTCCGGCGAGTGCCGTGCCGCTGTTTATGTCACAGACCGTGCGCCCGAAAACACCGCGATATATGGGTGTGCTGTTATCGCTGCTCGACGCTCTTTTAAAAGAAGTGCCGGTCTTTTTGCTCAAATGCAATATGGACCCGTCGGCGGCGCACGTGTCGTATGACGGAATAGAGGAATATTACAGACAAAATCCGAGAGTTTAAGAAAAAGAAAGGCAGTGCTGGTATATGAAAATTAAAGACAGCTTTATGCTAAGTGAGGTTGCCGGAAGCTATGTGGTTGTGCCGGTCGGAGCCGTTCAAGCGGACTTCACGGGCATGATAACCCTGAATCCCGTCGGCGCATTTTTGTGGGGCAAGCTCGAAAAGGAAACCACGCGCGACGAGCTTTTGAAAAGCGTACTCTCACGGTACGATACAGATGAAAAGACCGCGGCACAGGATATTGACCGCTATCTTGAAAAGCTCCGCAAAAACGGACTTTTAGAGGAATGATATTTTGGACGGCAAAAAAAGAGTTAAATTAGAGGAGCTGCTCCCGATAATCGAGGAGAAACTCTCGACCGGCGGAACGGTCGTTTTACCGATTACGGGAACGAGCATGCTGCCGCTGCTTGTGGCAGGCAGAGACAAGGTTACGCTTAAAAGTGCCGTTTTGCCGCTTGAAAAAGATGCTATTCCGTTTTACCGCCGAAACGACGGCGCATTTGTGCTGCACAGAAAAGTCGGCGAGGACGAAAACGGATACGTTATGTGCGGCGACAATCAATGGGTCAGGGAGCACGGCATAACCGATAAGAACATAATAGGCGAGGTTGCGTTTATAACGCGCAAGGGAAAAACCTTTTCCGTGGGCAGCCGTAGATACCGCCTCTATGTTAAGCTTTGGAAGCTTCTGTTTCCCGTAAGGAAATATATAGTAAAAATAAGGGGGAAGCTCGGTAAGTGAAAAAAAGCTCTGCCGAAAAATGGATAGCCTCTCACTCAAAAAAAGAGAGCCCTCGTATGGTGCTGCTGATAATCGGCAACGCCCTGTTTTCCGTGTGCGGAGTTATGACGGCACTGTATGCGAAGTATATAATAGACGCGGCGCAAAACGCCGATAAAAACGCTCTGATTAAAAACGGCGTCGCTTTGGGCACACTCATACTTTTACAGACATTTCTCAAGGTTGTTTGCAAAGCACTTGAGGCAAGAGTACAGGGCAAAATCGAGATAAGCATTAAAACAGAGCTGTTTTCATCAATACTCAAAAAGGACTACGAAAAAATCACATCGATTCACACGGGCGAGCTTATGACAAGGCTCACAAGTGACGTCTCGGTGGTTTCCGACGGCGTCGTAACGATATTGCCGTCCGCCGTTGCTATGGTGACGAGGCTCGTTTGCGCCTTTGCGGCTCTTTTTTCGCTTGACAGGATGTTTTCACTCATATTGCTGTCAGGCGGAGCTTTGCTGTTTGTATTCACCCGATTCTTTCGCGGCAAAATGAAGTCTCTTCACAAGGCGGTGCAAAAAACCGACGGCGGAGTCCGCTCCTTTATGCAGGAGGTAATAGAAAATCTGCTCGTCGTTAAGATATTTGACGTTGCCGATATGATGAAAGACCGCTCGAAGGTGTATCAGGACGAAAATTACTATGCTAAAATAAAACGCAACAGGTGGTCGATTTTCGCAAATATAGGCTTTTCGGCGGCATTTTCGGTGGGCTGGCTTTTCGCGATGCTTTGGAGTGCCGCAAGGCTGAGCCGCGGAGCGATAACCTTCGGAACTCTCACGGCGATAGTTCAGCTTGTGAGTCAGGTGCAAACGCCCGTTACGAGTCTGTCGGGTTACCTGCCGAAATACTATACCATGCTCGCCTCCGCCGACAGGATACTTGAAACCGAGTCGCTCCCCGAGAGCGTCGCATATAATATGCCGGGGCTTGACGTCGGCAAAATATATGATGAGATGTCATATATGGAAATGGAGAGCGTGACCTTCGGCTACGGCAGAGAAAATGTAATAGAGGACGGCTCTGTGCGGATAAACAAGGGCGATTTCACAGTAATTTCGGGAATATCGGGCATCGGGAAAAGCACGTTCTTTAAGCTGCTTACAGGGGTGCTTACACCGCAAAAGGGAAGCATAAGCGTTGTGTCCGGCGGCAAAAAATATCATATTGACAAATATATGCGTCCGCTGTTTGCATATGTTCCGCAGGGGAATATGCTGATGAGCGGCACTATACGCGATAACATAAAGCTCACAAACAGCACCGCGACGGACGAGGAGGTGCTCGAGGCGGCAAAAATAAGCTGCGCCTATGATTTTATAAACGAGCTGCCGAGCGGCCTTGATACCGTCCTTATGGAAAACGGCAGGGGACTGTCGGAGGGGCAGATTCAGCGCCTCGCAGTTGCAAGGGCTGTGCTGTCTGGCGCGCCTGTTATGCTGCTTGACGAAGCGACGTCCGCGCTTGACGCCGAAACGGAGAAAAAGCTTCTTTTGGGCCTGAGGTCATTAAAAGACAGAACGTGCGTTATTATCTCTCACAAAACCGCGGCTTTTGAAGTTGCCGACAGCGTTATAGAGATAAAAGACGGACATTTGTATTCAAAAAAAATATAAATTTATTTTTTTCTATTGTAGTATCGGGACGAATTTGATATAATACAAATAATTGTTTTGCGTTAATTAAGCTTAAAAGGAGTTAAAAAGATGGCATATTCATCTTCGGGGAAAACTCATGCTGAGGAGAGCGACAATCTCGACAGCGTCGTTATATACCTCAAAAAAATATTGCAGCATTGGAAAATAGTTGTTATCTCGGCAGTGGTACTGGCTGTGCTCGGTTTTGCCGTTGCAAAGCTTACCTACACGCCGTCGTATTCGTCTAAGATAACGTTTATAGCAAACAATAAATCCTCGGCACTCGCCGTTTCGGGTCAGACTCAGTCGGACCTTAACGCGTCTGCAACGCTTGCCGAGAGCTTCAAATATGTTTTTACAACGACAGAGCTTTCAAAGAGAGTTGCCGACAACAGCGGGTTTAAAGATATTTCCGTTTCGGACATAAAGAGCTGGGTTTCGGTTGAGGCCGTTGAAGACACGGCTATAATAAATCTTACCGTGACTACGCCGAATGCCGACGTTTCATACGGAATAGCGAATGCCTATGTAAATAACTATGAGAGCGCCATAAACGCGGCTTTCCCGAGTACCACTTTGACGGTTATCGATCCGCCGCTTCTTGCGAGTGCTCCGAACCGCGATGCGAGCGCAAGAAACTATACCATAGTAGGCTTTGCCGCAGGTCTCGTCATATCGATATTTGCGATTGTTCTCGCGGTAATTGCCAAGGATACAGTTAAAACCGCCGATGATGTTAAAGACAAGCTCGGCGTTGACGTTATCGGTATGGTCGCTCACGTTAACCGTAAAAAGAAGAAAAAGGGTGAGGATTATAAGCCTTTGCTTATTTCCGACAGACGCAGCGGCTTCCCGTTCATCGAAACCTTTAAGATTATAAGAACAAAGATCGAGCACACCGCTCAGCGTGAGAAGTACAAAACTTTTGTGGTAACGAGTACAGCCGAAAACGAGGGCAAGACGACAAGCGCGGTAAACATCGCACTTGCACTCGCACAAAACGGCAAGTCGGTGCTTTTGGTGGATGGCGACTTGCGTAAGCCCGCAGTTGCAAAGCTTCTCGGAATCAATGCCTCCGAGGACGGCGGCGTATACGGTGTCATAAACGGCGAAAAGACTCTCGCCGAGGCGATAAAGTATTCGGAAAAATACAATCTCTTCCTGCTTGTCAGCGGAAAGCCCGTATTTGACCCGTCGGAGCTTCTCTCTACGGACGCTATGTCCGATATAATCAAATCCGCGGAAAAGGAGTTTGATTATATTATAATTGATACGGCTCCCTGCGGAGTTGTGGCGGATGCGTCGATACTTTCAAGCTATGCCGACGGAATACTTCTTGTTGTCAGAAACGATATGGTTGCTTCAAGACGTATTAAGCGCGCCGTTGAAAACCTCGAAAATTCCGGCACCAAGCTCGTCGGATGTATCTACAATGATACGGAGAGCGGTATGCCGAAACGCTTTATGTCGTCCTACAACAAAAAGTACGGTTACGGTTACGGATATGGTTACGGCTACGGCAGCAATCAAAAATAAATAAGCTCGTTTTACGGAGGTTCGCTGCGGCGAATCTCCGCTTTTTTAGTTTTGCCGAAAGCTCGGCTAAGACTCACCGTTAGTCTTTTTCGGCATAAAGCGATGCAGAACTGCGTATACGCTCAAAAAAACGCTGTTTTAGCAATGTTTTTACTAAAAAAGCTATTGCCCATTAAGATTTTCTATGTTAAAATTATATAATAATTATGCGGTTACAGCTTGTAACGGCTTTTCGGAGGTGAGAAAATGCTTTATCACAACGTTATGTGGAAATTCTGTGATGCAGAGGGCAAAACGCTTGACGAAAACATCGAAATCGTGAGAGCCGGTCTTACTGCGTTACCGGAAAAAATTCCCCAAATCAAAAGTCTCACCTTCATTAAAAACGAAGTGGTGTGCGACCGTAATTTTGACGCAATGCTTACAGTTGTCACCGAAAACGAGGACGACCTCAACGCCTATAAAGTTCATCCGGAGCATCAAAAGGTGGCTTCGTATGTTAAAAAAGTCACTTCGGGCAGAGCGGCTGTCGATTATTATAAATAATCCGTAAATTATTATAAAAACAACGGAATATTTATATTATTATACTCCTTGCGGGTGTAAAATGATTTTGGTTTCAAAAATGCAAGTGCAGCGGCTTTTCAAGCGCAGTGCTGTATAAAAACGGAGGAAAAATATGAAGCATAAGGAAATTGTGGAAAAAATGAGCCTCGAGCAAAAGGCAGCTTTTGTTTCGGGCTATGACTACTGGCATCTTGAGGAAGCTCCGGAGCTCGGCCTTCCGAAGATAATGATTACCGACGGCCCTCACGGCCTTCGCAAGGCTAATCCGGACAAAAAGAGCTCAACGGGCGGCATAGGCCTCGGAAACTCTGTTCCGGCAACCTGCTTCCCGCCTGCGGCTACGTCGTCCTGCTCCTGGGACCCGGAGCTTTTGGAGCAAGAGGGCGAGGCAATGGGCGAAGAGTGCCTTAAGGAAAAGGTATCTACCATTTTAGGCCCCGGCACAAACATCAAGCGCGCTCCCGTAGGCGGCAGAAACTTTGAGTATTTTTCGGAGGATCCGCTTCTTGCCGGCGAATGTGCGGCAGCCGTTATAAACGGCGTTCAGTCAAAGGGCGTAGGTACTTCTCTCAAGCACTTCGCGGCTAACTCTCAGGAGGCTTTCCGTATGGTAGTCAACGAGGTAGTTGACGAGAGAACTCTTCGTGAGACTTATCTCACTGCATTTGAAATAGCTGTTAAAAAGGCTCAGCCCTGGACGGTTATGAATTCTTATAACAGAATCAACGGCGTTTATGCTTCGGAAAATGAATGGCTTCAGGAAAAGGTGCTCAGAAAAGAGTGGGGCTTTGAGGGCCTTATCGTAACCGACTGGGGTGCTTCCGTTGACAGAATCCCCGGACTTAAGGCAGGCACCGACCTTGAAATGCCTTGCTCGGGCGACCTTAACACAAACAGAATCATCGCTGCCGTAAAAGACGGTACGCTTGATGAAAAAATACTCGATGAGAGAGTTGATACGGTAGTTGACCTTATAGTCAAATCAAAGCCGGCTCTTGAAAAGGCACATACATATGATGTTGACGCTCATCACGCAATAGCTCAGAAGATAGCCGAGGGCTCAATGCAGCTTCTCAAAAACGACGACGGCATACTTCCTCTCAAGGACGGCCAAAAGGTTGCCGTTATAGGCGAAATGGCAAAGGCACCGCGCTTCCAGGGCGCAGGCTCTTCCGTAATCAACCCCACCAAGCTTTCAAACGCTTTTGACGAGCTTCAGAAGCTCGGCGTAGACATTTCTTACGCTCAGGGCTATTATAAGAGTGCTCCCTCAAAGAAGGACAAGACACCCAGAAAGACAAGTGCAGAGCTTATAGCAGAGGCTAAAGAGGCCGCTTCTAAGGCTGATGTAGCCGTTGTATTTGTAGGTCTTACCGAAGAATTCGAGGGCGAGGGCTACGACAGAGAGGGAATTGAAATTCCGGCAGAGCACAATGAGCTTGTTGCTGCGGTTGCCGAGGCAAACCCCAACACCGTTGTTGTAATCGCAGGCGGCTCGGTAATTCTTATGCCGTGGCTTAAAAATGTTAAGGGACTTCTCAATTCCGGTCTCGGCGGTCAGGCAGGCGGCATCGCCGTTGCAAATATCCTTACCGGCAAGGTCAATCCCTCCGGTAAGACGAGCGAGACTTATCCGCGCGCATTTGAGGATAACCCGACCTACGGAAACTTCCCCGGCGGACCCGTTACCTCGGAGCACAGAGAATCGGTTTACATCGGTTACAGATATTATGACGCAGCTGATATTGATGTTGAATTCCCGTTTGGTTTCGGCCTTTCATACACCACCTTTGAGTACAGCGATATTAAGCTCTCAAAGGACAAAATGAAGGATACCGATACGGTTACGGTTTCGTTCAAGATAAAGAATACAGGCAGTGTAGACGGCGCGGAAATCGCCGAGGTTTACGTTGCCGATAAGGAATCCACCATTTTCCGCCCGAAGAAAGAGCTTCGCGGATTTAAGAAAGTATTCCTTAAAGCAGGCGAGGAGAAAGAGGTATCCGTCGAGCTTTCCAAGAGAGCGTTCGCGTTCTACAACGTAGAGCTCGGCGACTGGATGGTTGAAACCGGTGAATTTGATATACTCGTAGGTTCTTCGAGCCGCGATATCAAGCTTACGGCTTCCATGACCGTTGAATCCACCGTTACCGCAAGCATTCCGGATTACAGAAAGACAGCTCCGAATTACTACAACAATGTTGCAAATATCACTCGTGATGATTTCGCTGCTGTTTACGGTGAGCTTCCGAATCCCGAAATAGATAAGAACAAGAAGATTGACCTTTACTGCTGCCTTAACGACGCACGCCACACCAAGTGGGGCGGCAAGCTTTGCAGACTTATCGAAAAGATAATGTCCGGTATGGGCTCCGACGCTAACGGCGACGGCAAAATGCTCGCGGCTATGGCAACGCAGATACCCGTTCGTAACTTCATTTCGATGAGTATGGGCGCATTCTCGCCGAAGCAGGCAGAGGGACTCCTCAAAATGCTCAATGACGACGAGTCGAGCTTTGTAGGCTTCAATACGATTTTCTGGAGACTCGGCGGAACTCTCGCGAGACTTCCGAAGCTTCTCAAATCCATCTGATGCGATAATCAAACAAAATAAAAGCGGAGCTGTAAGCCCTTCGGCTTGCGGCTCCTTTTTTGTTGCCCCGAGAAATATTATACGGCTTTAGCTCTCTGCAAAGAAAAAAGCGAGCCTTTATTTTGCGTTACGGCTACATTAGATTTGATTATGTATTCCAATAACCCACAAAAAAATTATTTATAGAATTTTTCTATGGATTTGAGATATTTATACTAATATTATATTAATTAGTCACTCTGTTTCAATATAAAAAGCCGAGCAAAAATGTGACAATGCAGTCAATTTCTTCTCGGCTTTTGTGTAGATTAATTCTATAATTCCGCTGATACTGATTACTTATTTTATATTTAGCATCAATGGATATATCAAATAATTTTACACACTATCTTTTATATTTATTTAACTATAAACATCAAAAATTTATTGAGTATCAGTATGATTCTAATATATAAAGTCATTCATATAAGTCATTTGTATCTTCACAATCATCAATTTTATCTAACCAATACATACCAAGCACTTTAGGCCATTTGTTTGTATTGTAGATAGTTGTTGCATTTATATTACCCATATGGCAATGAAAGTGTCTAAATTGACCCAGAATTAACGACAATCTGTTATACTCACACCCATCGGGTTTTTCATATAAATCCTCATCACATAACGAGTTTAAATATTCCATTATTTTCTCTTTGATTGCTTCAAAATAATCAATTAACATTTCTCGTGATAATACCTTTTGATTATCATAATCATCAAGACTATTCAAATTTGGTTCATGGAAATCCGGTTCAGTATATACTTCAGGATTGATATACCACTGATCCAAAGAATGTAAAGTATGGTACACATGCTTCCATATTGGCATATCGCATAATATCAAATCCATATCACATGTTTTTAATGTAATCAAAAAATTATAAAACATCATATTCGTATGTTCAATAACTGTATTTATTAAAACATCATTCATAAAATATCTCCAAATTAAAGGCCCGCTTAAAACAAAGCTTTTGATATTTACTTTATATTTCTGAAGTTCTTTATGACTTTGGTTTTTCTTCTGCGCTTTTTGTTTTGATTGCGCCGTATCACCGAGAAAATGTATATTCCGAGAACGATTACAGCCAAAATGAATATCACGCGGAAAACAACCGATGTGAACACAACCTTTATGCCGTGCAGAATCCATTTAAACGGATTTACCTTTATGTCCTCCGCGGCAACAAGGTTTACGGTTGCTATTTCCTGTTCGGCATACATTATGCGCGCCTTGCCTATGACTTCGCCCTTTTTTACGGGTGCGTTTACGGTCGTCGGGGTTTCCTCGGGGATAACCTCAAGCATAACGCTTGTGGAATCGGTGCCCGTGGGAACAAGTGCCGTGACTTCCTTTTCGGGAACGAGTCTTACGTGATCCACGCTCCACGAGAGCTTTACGTCTATCACCGTGGCTATTTGCGACGGGTCGGCAATCTTGGTGAGCTTCAGGTTGTCAAACGCCCACTTGAACATCTTTTTACATTCGAGGAAGGCACAGTTGTCGGGGTTCCCGTCGCCGTTAACGTCCTGCTTCGGAGCATTCATTATTATGCCGAGGTAGTTGTATCCGTCCTTGCTCGCCTTGGAAATTACGCAGTGACCCGCTTTTGAGGTCGTGCCCGTTTTAATTCCCTGAGCATAAGGATAGTAATATGTCTTAAAGTTCGGATTTATCATCCAGTTGGTGGAGAGAAGATTTCTTTCGCCGCTTTTATTGGAAGCGGGCAGAGTGTAGGTTACGGTGTTCACTATTTCGGTAAAAACGGGTAAGGTCAGAGCGTGCTGTGTGATTTTTGCAAGATCCCTCGCCGTGGTGTAATGCCCGTCCGCGTCAAGGCCGTGGGGATTCATAAAGTGCGTGTTTTCGCATCCGAGCTTTGAGGCTAAGTCGTTCATCATACCTACAAATGCGTTAACATCTCCGCCGCCGATATAGTCCGCAAGCACAACCGCTGCCTCGTTGGCACTTTTTACGAGCATACAGTACAACAGATTTTTTATCGAGATTTCCTCGTCTGCCTTGAGCCCGGCAGTAGAGCTGTCCGTACCCTTAAGTAAGTCTAAGGAGGACTGCTTTATGGTGATTACGGTGTCAAGGTCGGCGCAGTTTTCTATGGTCAATATTGCCGTGACGATTTTAGTCAGCGAGGCGGGTGCCGCTTTTTTGTCGGCATTTTTATCAAAGATAACCGTTCCGTCATCGAGGCTTACAAGGAATGCTATCTCCGCGCTTGTGTCGAGCGAAGAATTATATGACGCACTCGCCGGTAAAACGAGTGAGCAGATAAGTATAACTGCGGTTAGCATTATTGATGCGACACGTTTCAATTACAAAATCCCCCTTGAAAAGAATTAGGAAAAAGTGTATCATAAGTAGTATAGCAAAATGTGCCCTGAAATTCAATTATAATTGTATTAAGGATGTGAAAATCTTGATATATATTACCGGTGATACACACGGCGAGGTCGAAAGACTTGTCCCGTCAAAGCTCCGTGCCCTTAAAGAGGGGGATACGCTTATAGTTTGCGGAGACTTCGGTTTTATATGGGACGGTTCAAAAAAAGAACAAAAAATATTAAAGCAGCTCGGCAAGAGAAAATACAATATCTGCTTTATTGACGGTACCCACGAGAACTTTTCACTTCTGAACGGCTACGGAGTCAGCGAGTGGAACGGCGGCAAGGTGCATAAGATTTACGATAATCTCTACCACCTTATGCGCGGCCAAGTATATAATATTGACGGCAAAAGCGTGTTTACAATGGGCGGCGGCGAAAGCCCCGATATTGACATACGCTCCGAGAACGACGGCTGGTCGCGTGACGAAATACCTTCGCAGGATGAGCTTTTGGAGGGTGCAAAAAATCTTGAAAAGCACGGCTTTTCCGTTGATATAGTTGTTACCCACGAGCCGCCTACGCGAATCAAGGGTTTTTTACAGCTCAAGGATTACGATATGCTGCGTGTTACAGCTCTCAACGCGTATTTTGAGGAGCTATCCGATTCGTGCAAATTTTCAAAATGGTTCTTCGGCAGTATGCACGTGGATAAATATATATCGGGTACGCATATAGCCGTGTTTAAAAACATAGTAAATGCCGAGACCGGAGAAAAGGTTTAATTTTTCGGAGGAAGAAGTAAGACCGAATGAAAGAACTTACCAAACGTAAAAAAATAATCGGTACAATAGAAACGGTGCTTGCGGCGGCTGTTATAATAATCGCGGTCGTTACGGCGCCGAAGCTCTCTGCCCAAAAGGAGGAGGAAACCTCCGCTGCGGCGAGCGAGACCGCGGCAGCTACACAGGCTGTCACCGAAACCGAGCAGGAAAAAACCGAGCCTACCACCTCATCCGTCGGAATCGGTGTTCAGCCGATAGGCGAGTATTCTCTTAACGGATATATAGTCGTTACGGGCGACGCCGCAATGGAGATGTATTCCATAGCGAGCACGAAGCTCAAGGAATATGCCGCCTCCGCAAATAATCTTGCGTCTAAAATCCCGTCATCAAAGGTATATGTGATGCTTGCTCCCACGCGTATGGAGTTTTACGGTCCGGAGGAATACAGAACCGGCAGTCATTCTCAGCAGATGGGCATTTCCACAGCATATTTGGCTCTCAATCCCGAGGTTACCGGTGTTGACGCATACAGCGAGATAGCGCGCCACACCGATGAATACGAATACTTCCGCACCGACCACCATTGGACGGCGCGCGGAGCCTACTATGCCTACAAGGCGTTTTGCGAGTCGGCGGGGCTTACCTGCACGCCGCTTGACAGCTTCCAAAGCGGCAAGCTTGACGACTTTGTCGGCAGTATGTACCGCTACACTCAGAGTGAAAACCTAAAGAAAAACCCCGACTATGTCGAGTATTTTCTTCCGCGCTACGATGTAAGTGCCGAGTCGTTTTCCACCGCGGATATGACTGACGGCAAGCCCCTGCGCGTTATATCGACAAATATCACCGATGAGTCAAGCAAATACCTTACGTTTATACAGGGCGATAAGCCGCTCATCAAAATGGTGTCATCCTGCGGCAGCGGCAAAAAGGTGCTTTTGATAAAGGAATCGTACGGCAATGCGCTGGCACCGTTTTTACTCGACACCTTCAGCGAGGTCTATGTTCTTGACCCGAGGCAGGAGAGCATACAGGGTATGAATATCCCGTCGTTTGTGGAGAATAACGGCATAGATACGGTGCTCTTTTGCAACTATACCATGGTGCCGTCAAATTCAAAATATATGAACGCACTCAACGCAATGATAGGCGCTTAAAAATTTTTAATGACAAAGTGCCCGTCTTATGATACAATTAACTATATAAATTTTAGGCAGGTATATGAAATGATGGATTTAAACAATGCTGTATCCGTTCTTATGAAGGGTGTTGACAGTGCTGTTACCGAGGCGGGCTTTACGCTTGTCCGTCCCGAAAATATTGAAAAGGATGCGCTCCCGATAACCGTCGATAAGGAGACCGAAAAAACGTTTATCGACTATGCGGGTGATAACGGTAAAATCAGAATTCAAATAGACGGCGTTAAATTGAGTCTCCTCTTTTCGGAGGACGGCGGAGAGTATAAGAGCGCGTCGGAAAACTATTTTGACCCGAAGGACTTTGATGAGCGCGACGTTAAATCGCTTTGCAACGAGCTTAACGAGACAATTTTGCAGAAGTACGGCAAAAACAGAACCGTCGGCGGCAAGGCCAAGAAAATACCCGTTCCGGTTTCAAAAACCGCTGTTAAAAACGGAACTTCGTCTTATGACGGCAACACTCTCGCAAACCGCCTTTCCGCTCTGTACCCCGACCTCAAGCCGTATTACAAGGAAAATTTTGAGGAGTACGGCGAGTTTCTGCCAGACACCTTCTTTACCGAGCACGCTAATTCCTATATTATGAACACCATTCGTCTCGGCATAAAGCAGGATATGACCAAGCTTTTCAGAATACTTAACGACATATATGAAAACGGCACAAATGACACACAGAGCCTTGTTGCCGTGACGATTCTCGGCGAGATGAATAACGACCCGGTTATGCTCGAGAATGCAAACGCATATATGTGCGACGATATGAGAGATACGGTTATTCTCATAAATAAGTTTTTGGCCTCCGGCAGCAGCAAAAAGCTCCGTGAAAAGCTCAAAAATCCGCCTCCGTACAAGCCTAAAAAGAAAAAGAGCGGCGGTATTATGTCGCAGCTTATGGGCGCAGGCGGTCAGATGCCGCAGCAGTAATCGCAGTTTAAATTTAATCAAACAAAAAAGGCACTCTTGGAAGAACCTTCGTAAAGAAGGTTCTTCCAATTAAATTAATCCTTGCGGATTAGTGAAATATTCTTTCAGAATATGAAATTGCTTAGCAATGAAATACGCCTACGGCGTGATAAGGATTAATTTTATTTCATATCGAGCAAAGCAGATTTTATATCGAAATTACAAATTGCTCTCAAGGAAACTTATGAGACAGAGTATTGGTTAACACTTTTTCAAAGAGCAAATCTACTTAACGCTGATGCGGCAAAAATGTTATTAAATCTGTGCGGAACGATACGCAGACTGTTGATTTCCTCTATTAATACCGCTAAAGACAATAAATAAGATTCACAGACCGAACGGGTAGTTTCCCTTTCGGCCTGTTTTCTTTTCCGGATTTGGCAGTACAAACCCTATGCTCGCTGTACTCCGTGACATTTTTATTTGATAATCGAGAAATATTATGTTATGGTTTAATCAACAAGTCGGGATTTGTGAGGATAGCGCTGATGAATTGAGGAAAATGTCAAAAGATGAGTTGGCAACGCAACGTATTTTCAATTTCATTGAAGAACTCTATTGATAATTGTTATTTTGCAGATATTACAAAGAAAGTGGATGAGTGAAAACTCATCCACTTTCTTTATGACGGACACCTCTTTCGAGTGCCTTTTCTTTATGTGGTTTATTATTTGTCTCCGTTGAGGATTGCAAAGTTTTCCTTGTTTGCCTTATAGAGATTTGTGTAAACCTTGTAGTTTCTGTCGTAAACGGGCTTGAGTGCCGGGTTAGGTTTAAAGACCTTAGCCGCAGGGATAAGCTTTTTCGCTTCGCCGATGTCCTTTATAAGACCCGTGCCGACGGCTATTGTTACCGCCGCGCCGACAGCACCTATATTCTGCGGACTGTCAACGGTTTCAACGGTTCTGCCCGTGCAGTCTGCAAGTATCTGGCAGGTGACGTCGTTAAGAGCACCGCCGCCTACAAAACGAATCGTGCTTGAGGTGCTGACCTTTTTGGCCTCTGTCTCAAGGAGCCAGCGCATATGGAAGCAAACGCCCTCCACAACGGCTCTTATCATTTCGGATTTACCGGTTTCAAGGCTGATGTTAAAGAACATACCGCGTGAATTCGGGTCCTCAAAGGGGCAGCGGTTGCCGTGGAGCCACGGAGTGAACACAACGCCGTTTGAGCCTGCGGGTACCGTGTTTACGACTGCCATCATATAATCGTAAAGGTTGGTGTAAATAACCTCCTGATCTGCCTTGCCGTGCTTTAAATTTTTGCTCTTGTCGAGGTATATGTCGATTTCGTCGAGAGCCAGGTGGTCCTTAACCCACTCGACGCACTTTGCGGCGGTCTCAAGCTCTGCAAAATAATTGTAGTATCCGTCGCGTGCGCCGACTATTGCGGCTATCATGGCAGAGGTGTCTACAACGCTCTTGTCAACAACGGTTGATACCCAGCCCGATGTGCCGGAATAAACGTGCGTGTCGCCGAGATCAACCGAGCCTGCGCCGACGCCTATAAGCGAAGCGTCGCCGCCGCCGCCGAATACCGCGGTGCCGGGCTCGAGCTCAAGCTCATCGGCAGCTTTCTTTGAAAGCTCGCCTACCTTGTCGGTACATTTTACTATCTTTGCGAGGTGCTTCGGATTTATGCCGTAGATTTTGCACATTTCCTCGCTCCAGCATTTCTTATGTATGTCATAGAGCATTGATGCAAAGGCGGAGTCCTGAGTCATAACAAACTCGCCCGTCATACGGCCTATGAGGTATTCCTTAACGTCAAGCCACTTGTAAGCTCTGTTGAATGCGTCCGGCTCGTGAGCCTCGACCCATTTGTATTTCCATACCGGGTCCTTTACCGATGCCGCAACCGCACCGGTGATTTTAAGAGCCTTTAAAAGCTTAGGTATGTTTGCACCGGCTATCTGCGGACCGTAAGCAATACCTTTTTTAAGCTCCTCTCTCGCGCGCTGATCCATATAGCTCATGGCACGTCTTACGGCGTTACCCTCTTTGTCAACGAGAACGAGAGCTTGCATCTGCGAGCAGAACGAGATACCGGATATATCACTCTTCTTTATTTTGGCTTTTTTCATTACCGTGTGGGTGCTTGTGCGCATTGCCTCCCACCACTCGTCGGGGTCCTGCTCCGCTCCGCCGTCGGGATAAACATAGAGGTTGTATCCTTCACTTGCAGCTCCGAGCAGCTCGATTTTGTCCGTGATGGAAAACAGGCAGGTTTTAACGCCCGTGGTTCCCACGTCATAGGCAATTACATATATCGGATTTCCCATAAACAAAAACCTCCCAAAGGTTAAGATTTATTCTTGAATGCAGACTTTATAAATTTCAAGCTCTGCTCAACGACAAATTCATCACGCGATTCAATATCGTTCCCGACAAATATTTTAAATCTCTCCCTATAATAGTCACAGGAATATGAAAACTGAAGGGACATAAAGAGATTGTCAAGCATAAACGCAGCGAAAGCCGGGTCGATATCCTCTCTAACGTCGCCGTTTTTCTGCCCCTCGGCAATTGCGATGCGGTAGATGCGCGACGTCATGGATTCCATTTCGTATGCGAATTGAGAGGCAAAGCGCGGGTTGTTTTCCGCAGTCATTGCGTTGTAGAGCTTTACAAGCACCGCGCTCTCACGAGAGGATGACTGTATTGTGCGTATGATTTTTTCGACCTTTATGAGAATGTCCTCATCGCTTACGGCGAGTACGTTTAAAAGCTCCTCCATCTGCGAAATGCTGTGCTGAACGACAGTCAGAAAAAGGTCTTGCTTGTTCTCGAAATATTTATACAGAGAGCCGACGCTGACTCCCGCTTTTTTTGCAATAGTGCCTATGTTGCCGTTTTCAAAGCCTTTTACAGCGAATTCGTTTGTCGCGGCGTCGAGGATTCTGCTCCTTTTTTCAGCCGAGATATTGTCAAATGTCGGCTTGTGATGCGCGCGAAGATCCATTTTTTTCACCTATTTTATAAATATTTTAGAATTATTGTAATATGTAAAATTTATTTTATCACAGTATTATGTATGTTTACAAGGCTTTTTTGAAAAAAGTGAAAAGAAATTCACCTTTAAAATTCAAAAAAAGGCGCCGTATATAAAAAAACGGCGTGCCGGAAACATCAAAATGAATAATTATACCGTCCGTGCACCGAAAACGGCAATTTGTGCAGTTTTGCTTGCCGATGCACACGGCAAAAGACAGGAAAGCCAAACAACTTGTACAAATTGTGCAACCGATAATTAAATACTGATATCTTTTTGTAAAAAATAATGGATTTTTAAAGACGCGTCTGCTATAATTATACCAATGTCTAATTTATGAGTGAAAAGCCGCGCTTTTCGCTTTACGGATGCAAGGAGGAAAGACCCGAATGCTTAAAAAAGTAAGTAACATACCCTTTAAGGGTACAAAGGAGCAGGAGGAGAGGCTCAAAAAGGTAATCGACGACAATAAGCACGATAAAAGCCTTTTGATGTACGTTATGCAGCAGGCGCAGGAGATATACGGCTATCTTCCGTATGAGGTTCAGGTTATGATAGCCGAGGGTATGGACGTTCCGCTCGAAAAGGTCTACGGAGTTTCGACCTTTTACGCGCAGTTTTCGCTGTCGCCGAAGGGAGAAGTCAATATTTCCGTTTGCCTCGGAACCGCGTGCTACGTTAAAGGCTCGCAGAAAATTCTCGATAAAATAACCGAAATACTCGGAATAGAGCCGGGTGAATGTACCTCAGACGGCAGATTTTCTCTTGAAGCTTGCCGCTGTATAGGCGCGTGCGGCTTGGCACCGGTTATGACTGTTAACGACGAGGTGTTCGGTAAGCTCGTTCCCGAGGACGTGCCCGGCATACTCGCAAAATACGGTGCGTGATGAGAGAGCTTTCGTTAAATATTCTCGATGTCGCCGAAAATTCGCTTAAGGCAGGCGCCGATACGATTAAAATTGATGTCGAATTCCTGAGAGAGGAAAACAAGCTGACCGTAAGAGTATCCGATAACGGCTGCGGTATGACAGGTGAACAGATAAAACACGTTACCGACCCGTTTTATACAACGCGCACCACGCGCAAGGTAGGCCTCGGAGTTCCGCTTTTCAAAATGGCGGCGGAAATGAGCGGCGGCTCGTTTGAGATATCATCGGTTGTAAACGAGGGTACATCTCTCACGGCGATTTTTAAAACCGATAATGTGGACTTTGTTCCGCTCGGCGATATAGCGTCTACGGTGGAGCTCTTGTGCGTGTCAAATCCGGACGTTAACATAGCTTTTACCGAGAGTGACGAAAATGACACATTCTCATTCGAGTCGCAAAAAATTCGGGATATTCTCGGCGATGTACCGATGGATACGCCCGAGGTCAGAAAATGGATACGTGAGTATTTAACCGAAAATACGGAAAAATTCAGCGGAGGAAACAGAAGATGAAAAGTATAGAAGAGCTTATGGCAATAAGAGATAAAACCAGAAAAAATATGACGGTGCGCGAGGATACCGGAGACTCAAAAATCAGGGTGGTCGTCGGTATGGCAACCTGCGGCATAGCCGCCGGAGCAAGGCCCGTTCTCAATGCGTTTGTCGATGAGATTGCAAAAAGAGACGTAAAGGGCGTTTCCGTGCAGCAGACCGGCTGTATAGGAATGTGTCAGTACGAGCCGATAGTTGAGGTGACCGAGCCCGGCAAGGAAAAGGTTACGTACGTTAAGATGACGCCCGAAAAAGCAGTAAGAGTTGTAAACGACCATATCGTAAACGGAAACCCCGTTGCGGAATTCACGGTCGGAGCCATTAAAGATTAAGGAGGTTAAACGATGTATCGTTCACATGTGCTCGTTTGCGGCGGTACCGGCTGTACCTCTTCAAACAGTGCCGCTATCATTGAGGCGCTTGAATCCGAAATTAAAAAGCACGGCCTCGAAAACGAGGTCAAGGTTGTAAGGACCGGCTGCTTCGGACTTTGCGCGCGCGGCCCGATAATGGTGGTTTACCCCGAGGGTAGCTACTATTCGCTTGTAAAGCCCGAGGATGTTCCCGAAATAGTTGAGGAGCATCTCTTAAAGGGCAGAATAGTTAAGAGGCTGCTGTTCGAGGAGTTCACCATGGACGACATAAAGTCGCTCAAGGAGACGGATTTCTACAAAAAACAGCACCGCGTTGCGCTTCGCAACTGCGGTGTTATAGACCCTGAAAACATAAACGAATATATAGCGTATGACGGCTATGCGGCTCTCGCAAAGTGCCTCTCCGAATACACTCCCGCGCAGGTTATAGACATTATCTCCGAGTCGGGACTCAGGGGCAGAGGCGGCGGCGGTTTCCCCACAGGTAAAAAGTGGAGTTTCACCGCAGCGCAGAAATCGGAGCAAAAATACGTTGTCTGCAACGCCGACGAGGGCGACCCCGGCGCGTTTATGGACCGTTCCGTGCTTGAGGGCGATCCGCACTGCATAATAGAGGCTATGGCCATCTGCGGCTATGCCACCGGGGCGAGCGAGGGCTACATATACGTAAGAGCAGAATACCCGATAGCGGTCAAGCGGCTTGAAATAGCAATCGGTCAGGCGAGAGAGTACGGTCTGCTCGGCAAAAACATATTCGACAGCGGATTTGATTTTGACCTTCATATACGCCTCGGAGCGGGCGCGTTTGTATGCGGCGAGGAAACCGCACTTATGACCTCCATCGAGGGCAACCGCGGAGAGCCGAGACCGAGACCCCCGTACCCTGCGGTCAAGGGACTTTTCGGAAAGCCGACCACGGAAAACAATGTCGAGACTTTTGCAAATGTCGCTCAGATAATACTTAACGGAGCGGATTGGTTCGCCTCCATGGGTACCGAGCGTTCAAAGGGAACAAAGGTATTCGCTCTCGGCGGCAAAATCAAAAATACGGGACTTGTAGAAATACCAATGGGTACAACTCTCCGCGAAATAGTTGAGGAAATAGGCGGCGGTATACCCGGCGGCAAAAAGTTTAAGGCTGCGCAGACAGGCGGCCCCTCCGGCGGATGCATACCGGCATCGCTTATGGATACTCCCATTGACTATGACAATCTTACGGCGATAGGCTGTATGATGGGCTCCGGAGGACTCATAGTAATGGATGAGGACGACTGTATGGTGGATATTGCCAAATTCTTCCTTAACTTTACCGTTGACGAATCCTGCGGCAAATGTACGCCGTGTCGCGTCGGCACAAAACGCCTGCTTGAAATGCTCGAAAAGATAACATCGGGCAACGCAACGCTTAGGGACCTTGACAAGCTTGAGGAGCTCTGCCATTACATCAAGGCAAATTCCCTTTGCGGACTCGGTCAGACGGCTCCGAATCCGGTGCTCGCCACTCTTAAATTCTTCCGTGACGAGTATGTGGCTCACGTGGTTGATAAGAAATGTCCGGCAGGCGTATGTAAGGCGCTTTTGTCTTATGAGATACTTGAGGACAGATGCCGCGGCTGTACCGCCTGTGCGAGAAAATGTCCCGTAGGTGCAATAAGCGGAAATGTAAAAGAGCCTCACGTTATAAATAAATCTCTTTGCGTCAAGTGCGGAGTTTGTATGCAGACCTGCAAATTCGGCGCAATAGTTAAAAGATAAGGAGTGTGCCAAATGGAAAATGTCAATATAAAAATTAACGGCATGCCCCTGAGCGTGCCAAACGGAATTTCAATACTTGAGGCGGCGAGATACGCCGGAATTGAAATCCCGACGCTTTGTTTCTTAAAGGATATAAACGAGATAGGCGCCTGCCGCATATGTATGGTAGAGGTTAAGGGCGCAAGAAACCTTGTTGCGGCGTGTGTTTTCCCCGTGGCCGAGGGTATGGAAATATTCACCAATACCGAGAAGGTCAGACGTTCGAGAAAGACCACTCTTGAGCTTATACTTTCAACTCATGATAAAAAATGTTTAACTTGTGTGCGCAGCGGAAACTGTGAGCTGCAAAAGCTCTGCAAGGAATTCGGCGTGGACAATGCGGACGAATACAAGGGCGAGACAATCCATTACGATTTTGATGATTCGGCTGCTCATATGATAAGAGACAACAACAAGTGCATACTCTGTCGCAGATGCGTCGCCGCCTGCGATGCGCAGGGAATAAGCGTTATCGGTGCAAACGCAAGAGGCTTTGATACGCATATAAGCTCGGCTTTTGACAGAGACCTTGCGACGGTGTCGTGTATATCGTGCGGCCAATGTATTGTAAATTGTCCCACGGGCGCAATAGTCGAAAAGGACGACACGGGCAAGGTACTTGAGGCCATAAACGATCCGGATAAGTTCGTAATCGTCAACACCGCACCGTCAATCAGGGCAACTCTCGGCGAGGCCTTCGGTATGAAGATAGGCACAAACGTTGAGGGTAAAATGGTTGCCGCTCTTCGCAGACTCGGATTCGACAAGGTTTTTGACACCGATTTTGCAGCCGATCTTACCATTATAGAAGAGGCCAATGAGCTTGTTGACAGAGTTGAAAACGGCGGAGTTCTTCCGATGATTACCTCCTGCTCACCCGGCTGGATTAAATACTGCGAGCACTATTATCCCGAGCTTATACCGCATCTCTCCACCTGCAAATCACCGCAGCAGATGTTCGGCGCAACCATGAAAACATGGTATGCAAAGAAGCTCAATATGGACCCCTCCAAGATGGTGGTCGTCGGCGTTATGCCGTGCACGGCAAAGAAATTCGAGACGAAGCGTGACGGCGAGGCGGCAAGCGGCTATCCTGACGTTGACATCTCGATTACGACAAGAGAGCTTGCCCGTATGATTGAGAGTGCGGGAATTTACTTTAAGCACTTGCCCGATGAGGAATTCGACAATCCGTTCGGCGAGAGCACCGGTGCCGCAACTATTTTCGGCGCAACGGGCGGAGTTATGGAGGCGGCTCTTCGTACCGCAGTCAAGCTTATAACGGGTGAGGAGGCTCCGTCGCCGGAATTTAATGATGTTCGCGGAATGAAAAATATAAAAGAGGCGCAGTATGAGGTCGGCGGTCTTAACGTAAAGGTTGCTGTTGCAAGCGGTACCAAAAACGCAGGGTATCTTATGGATAAGATAAAGGACGGTACGGGCGACTACACCTTTATTGAGATAATGGGTTGCCCCGGCGGCTGCATAAACGGCGGCGGTCAGCCTATACAGCACGCCGTTGTACGCAATTTCGTCGATTTAAAGGAACGCCGCGCAAGGGCACTCTACGAGTCGGACAAAAATAATGCGAAGAGATGCTCGCACGAAAACTCGGCTGTCAAGGAGCTGTATGATGAATTCCTCGGTGAGCCGGGAAGCCACAAGGCTCATGATATATTGCACACAACTTATGTGGCACGTAAAAAGTATGACTGAAGCGCTCTTTAAAAATCCGAAGCGGCAAAAATAAAATTAACCCCGATATGCCTTATGAACGGCATACCGGGGTCTTATGTTATATAGTTATTTCAGCGGGTTGTTGTGTCGTAAGCACACGCTTTTTTCTGCATCTTCAATGGCTGCATACGCATATAAGTATTTGCTCAAGAACCGATAGGACGGCGGTTCTCATATTTTGAGAGCTGTGACAAAAGCCTCTCGACATATTCGTCGAATCTGTCGGCAAACACCTTCCTGCACAGAGGCACTTTCTCGGCAAAGCCCGTAAGCCAAGCGGTAAACTCCGCATATTCGGTGGCCTCGCGAGGCGTTATCGTAAATCGAAATTCAATGTGATACGGATAGCTCGACACTTTTCCCGAAACAACACTGTAAGGCACCAAATCATCGAATACGACAGAAAACTTGTGATGTTTCAGCACAATTGTAAAACCGTCTTTTGTGTCTATACGTTTCTTAAATGAGGGCAGAAACTCAAAAAATCCGTCCCCTAAGAGAAGTTCCCAAAGCTTTTCAACGCTGCTGTTGCTGATTTCAACCGCAAATCTTATTTTCTCCATATTTAATTTTCTCCGCATATTTCCGCAAGTTTATTCCGGCGTCGATGTGATTATATATCACTTACTGCCGGTAAATTCTATAATAGCACATATATTCGGTGTTTGCAATAAAATATAATAAAAAAGACTGCCGCATTATGAACATTCGGTTCTGCGACAGTCTTTTTGAAAATGAATTGAGTTAAGCTTCAGCTTAATTATTTAGCAGCCTCTTCAACTGCAACAGCGCAAGCAACGGTAGCGCCTACCATCGGGTTGTTGCCCATACCGATAAGACCCATCATTTCAACGTGAGCCGGAACGGAGGAAGAACCTGCGAACTGAGCGTCGCCGTGCATTCTGCCCATAGAGTCGGTGAGACCGTATGAAGCGGGACCTGCCGCAACGTTATCCGGATGAAGAGTACGGCCTGTGCCGCCGCCGGAAGCAACCGAGAAGTATTTAACGCCGTTTTCGTTAGCCCATTTCTTGTAAGTGCCTGCAACGAGGTGCTGGAAACGTGTCGGGTTGGTTGAGTTACCGGTGATGGAAACGTCAACGCCCTCTTTCTTCATTATGGCAACACCCTCAAGAACGTCGTTAGCACCGTAGCACTTAACGGCAGCTCTCTCACCGTCGGAATACTTTGTCTCGTTTACGACCTTGAGCTCTCCTGTGTAGAAATCATAATCGGTCTGAACATATGTGAAGCCGTTTATTCTTGAAATAATCATGGCAGCGTCCTTGCCGAGACCGTTAAGGATAACGCGAAGAGGAGTCTTGCGAACCTTGTTTGCGGTCTTAGCTATACCGATAGCACCCTCGGCTGCCGCGAATGACTCGTGACCTGCGAGGAATGCAAAGCATTTTGTGTCTTCGTGAAGAAGTCTTGCGCCGAGGTTTCCGTGACCGAGGCCGACGTTTCTCTGCTCTGCAACCGAGCCCGGTACACAGAACGCCTGAAGTCCCTGGCCGATAACCGCCGAAGCTTCCGAAGCGGTTTTAACGCCCGATTTAATAGCGAGAGCAACACCGAGAGTGTAAGCCCAAACAGCGTTATCAAAAGCAATAGGCTGAACGCCCTTGACGATAGACTCAACATCTATGCCCTTTGAAAGACAGAGGTCTCTTGCAGCCTCAAGGCTTTCTATGCCGTTGTCGGCAAGGCATTTTTCTATTTTGGGCATTCTTCTTTCTTTGCCCTCAAATACTACATCATTAGCCATTTGTAAGTCCCTCCTTCAATTATTCTTCACGAGGGTCGATGAATTTAACGCCCTCTGCATAACGGCCGTAGCTTCCGGTATTCTTCTTAAGAGCCTCGTTGGCGTCCATGCCGTGACGGATGTCCTCAAGCATTTTGCCGACTTTTATGAATTCGTAACCGATAACCTGATCGTCCTTATCAAGAGCCATATGGGTAACATAGCCCTCTGCCATTTCCATGTAACGAACGCCCTTCTTTTCGGTAGAGAACATTGTACCTACCTGAGAGCGAAGACCCTTGCCGAGATCCTCAAGACCGGAGCCGACGGTAAGACCGTCCTCCGAGAAAGCGGACTGGCTTCTGCCGTATACGAGCTGAAGGAAAAGCTCACGCATAGCAACGTTGATTGCGTCGCAAACAAGGTCTGTGTTAAGGCACTCAAGAAGAGTTTTGCCGGGGAGAATTTCCGCCGCCATAGCAGCCGAATGGGTCATACCCGAGCAACCGATTGTCTCAACGAGTGCTTCTACAACAACGCCGTCCTTTACATTAAGGCTGAGCTTGCACGCACCCTGCTGCGGAGCACACCAGCCCACGCCGTGTGAAAATCCGGAAATATCTTTGATGTCGTATGCCTTTACCCATTTGCCCTCTTCAGGGATAGGCGCGGGACCGTGTTTCGGCCCTTTGGCAACGCAACACATTTTTTCAACTTCCTGTGAATAGTTTATCATTTTGAAGCTCCTTTCAATTTGTTACGGAAACATTATACAGTTTCGTGATAAATTTATCAATAGGAAAAGTTACAATTAGCCGACGGTTCGACAAAAAATATTGTCAATGTTTGCGGTAAACAGGCCGCATATCACCCTTGTCGTAGTAATTTTCGAGCTTCCTTGCCACGGCTCTCACGTCGCTGCGCATTTCATAAAGACACATAAGCCGCCGCCTTGCGAGGTAGAGGTCCTCGCCCGTCAAACGGTGAATTTCGGGAGTAAAGCTCTTAATTTGCCGCGTAAGCTTCTCCTCCTCCTTTAAGTATTCCCCGGATAATTCGGATAATGTCAAATTTATCGCCCCTTTCTGCTGTCGAACAAATGTTCGTCTGCAAATACAATATTAGCAGAAAAGGGCTTTTCGGTCAATAGAACATACCAAAGAGCAAAGAAATGTCCTGATTAACGGACTTACTCAAGGCTTACCGTGCAAAAAAACACCGACTCGCTTAAAAAGCAAATCGGTGCAATGCTTAGCATATTTTGACGGGCGAAGGGGCGTCAAAGGTCATTCTGTCAGTCGTAATACCTCATAAGACCCACGACCTTGCCGAGAATTATGACCTCATCCACTATAATGGGCTTAAAGGCGTCGTTTTCCGGCTGAAGGCGGAAATGACCGTTTTCTTTATAAAACCTTTTTACGGTTGCTTCGTCATCAATCATGGCGACGACTATTTCGCCGTTTGCGGCAACGGGAGTTTTTTCGACAATTACAATATCGCCGCTGAGAATACCGGCCCAAATCATACTTTCGCCGCGAACCTTCAGCGCAAACAGCGGCTTATCGCGCGAGACTCTGCCGCTGTATGGCAGATAGCCCTCAATCTGCTCAACGGCGAGTATCGGCATACCGGCCGTGACCGTTCCGAGAAGCGGAACATTGGTTACGTTTTCCGCGTCGCCGGTAACACGTATCGACCTTTTTAACATTGGGTCACGCTCTATGTAACCCGCCTCTTCAAGCGCGTCGAGATTCGCCTGCACCGAGGAGGTCGATTTAAGCCCCACGGCGGCACCGATTTCACGGACTGAAGGCGGAACTCCGCACTGCGAGCGCTCCATAAGATATTCGTATATTTTCTTCTGAGTTTCGTTGATGGTTTTCATCTCACTGCCCCCATTCGATTGCGTTTTTTTCATTGTAACACAAATGTTCTGAAAAAGCAAACATTTGTTTGCCGAAAAACGAGAAAAAAATAAAATTTTTAATTTTATTGTATTTTTTTATAATTTGTTCATTTCTAATTCACATTTATCGGTTATAGTTTACCTGTACTCGACAGGAAGGGAGCCGCAACCCGTCCGACTGAGTACTTTATACCCCCTCCTCAAGCAACCCCTCAATAGGGAATCCCCGATGCCGCAATCGGGGATTTTCCTTTTTATGTAAAATTATTATTTTTTGCCTGTACTTTTAACAAAAGCTTGAATTTCAGAGGCACCGTAGGCTGTATGCTTACGGTGCCTTTTTCTATACTATATTATATAGCGCGAATTGCGGCGGTTTATCCCTCTTTATCGTATACGTTCGGTATTTTGTGTCAAGAATAACCTTGGGAGGTGTTCTTTTGATACAAAAAGAAAAAAGCTCAAAAAAGAAGCTGCTGAAGAAATTGAGCCCATTTTACATCATAGCCGCGCTGTGCATAGTTTCGGCTTTGGGCGTTTCGCTTTGGTCGGCAAAATTTAGAGTAAAGACCGACAACGGCGAGTCAACTCGAAAAACGGAGCAGAGCGTTACCGCTGTGTATACCGTCCCTGCGGCGGATATAGTGACGGATGTGCCCGATACTCGTCGCGAAACGGCACCGGATACATCGAAAACCGAAGAGGAGACAAGGCTGTCACGGGCGGCGCAGTTTGTAAAACCGATAGATACCGATGTCATAAAGGCTTTTTCGGGCGACACGCTTGTAATGTCAAAGACAATGGGCGATTGGCGAACCCATAACGGCACGGATTATGCCGGAAATATCGGCGACCCCGTAAGAGCCGTCAACAACGGTAGGATCACAAGGGTATATGATGACGTTTTGTGGGGAACGACGGTTGAAATCGACCACCTTGACGGGCTTACCGTGAGGTATTGCGGACTCGGCAAGGGCAGCACCGTAAGCGAGGGCGATGAGGTAAAAATCAACGATAAAATCGGAAATCTCTCCGAAATACCTGCCGAGTCGGCGGACGGAACGCATTTCCACATCGAGGCCGAAAAGGACGGAAAATATATTGACTTTGAAAGCCTTTTGCCTGCTTAAATTAAATCCTGCCGCAGCAAAAAGCGTGACGGAGCGTCTTAATTTTAAAAGACGCTCCGTCTTTGCGCGTTAAAGGGATAAAGTCAAGGGGTTTGTGCGAAAAAATACGAAAAACTGCAACTTTCGTTAAAACTGCACAAAGGAAATGATTTTTGCTTGTGCAGTTTTATGCGCTCATAAGGCTGTTGATGCAGGCCTCGTATAATTCAGCAGACGAATAATAGTTAAACATTTCTCTTGGGTAATCGTTGATCCACTTTTCAAGTTTGCGTATTTCGGCGGGTGTTGTGTTGGTAAAGTCATAGCCTTTGGGGTAATGGCGGCGTACCATTCTGTTTTGGTTTTCGTTTGATCCACGCTCATAAGCACTGTACGGGTGGCAAAAATAAACCTTGGTGCGTTTACGGTCTTTATGTATTGAGCTTTGCTCTATGCCCTCATAGTCGGAAAACTCCGATCCGTTATCAACGGTTATGGTCTGGAACACCTGGGCAAACAGTTCCGAGCCGAGTTGCTTTTCAAGGGCGTTAAGGGCTTTTATTACACTGGCAGCGGTTTTATCATTCATAAGGCGTATGATCTCATTACGGGTTTTGCGTTCGGTAAGCACAAGCAGCGTTTTCCGGGTACCCTTTTTGCCCTCCACACAGTCCATTTCCCAATGCCCAAAGGTTAGGCGTGTTGCAATTTCCTCCGGGCGTTTTTCTATGCTTTCACCTCTTGGCGGGCGTTTTGCACGCTGCACCCGGTCATATTTATGATCGGTCTTGTTTTTCTTGATCGGCAGGTTTTTATTGGTGAGGGTAAGGAAAACACCGCTTTCAATATACCGGTAAAAGGTTGTTTTTGAAATCGAGGTTTGAAATTGTAAGCCTTTGCGTTTTATCTCACCGAGAATGGCGCCGGGTGCATACTTTTCAACACATACCTTGTACTCAAGATAATTGGCATACTCAACATCATTGCCAATTTTAAGATCCCCGCCTTTTGCCCTTAAATTGTCCTGCTTTTTCTGCTCGGATATTTCGGGGCTGTATCGTGTTTCCGTGGTCCAGTCGGAATTGAGATGCTTATACTGCCCACGCTTGATCTCACGGTACACGGTGCTGATATGCACGCCCAGCTGTTCGGCAATAACCTTAATGGGCGTATCAACCCGCAGCCAAGCCTCTATTTGTAATCTATCGTTCCAGGTAAGTGTTTTGTAATGCCTCATTTGCGCCGCCTCCGGTATTTATTTTGTCTTTTTGCTTGCGGCTATGTCAGCACGGATAAGGCTTTTAATATAACCGGCTTTATTTGGTACGCTTTCCAGCTTGTCTATAATGTCCTGCTCGGTAGTAGTAAAGCAAGGGAGCGAATACTGCTTTTTATATTTGGCTGCATACCTCTCTTGCGGTGTGATCTTTTTTTCCGTCATAAGTAAAACCCCTTTGCTTTTGATACTGCTATTATACCATAGTTATATAACTATGTCAAGGCCCTTTTGAAAAATTATGTCGGTTTACTTGAAAAAAGTGCGAAAAAGTGCTATAATATAAATGTGAAAATTTAATATTTTGGAGGTTTGTTTTTATGCAAAGTTGGTTTGCAAGAAAAATAGCCCTCCCGTGTTCGTCAACCTGCACAATCGGGGGGGGGGGCGTTCCATATTATTTGTGGAAATTCCCCAAAAGTAAGCAGGAAATAAACAGGTCGCCTATAACGATCTCCCAAAATGCGGACCGTGTAAAGCACGGTCGGGAGGGAGGCTGTTATGCGGTTTGTTAAAAAGTTTTTCGGTGTTATTTTGTGTATATGCACGGTTGGCTTTATATCAGCCGCCGCCCAGGTTGAGCCGGGGATGCGGTTTTATTTTATAGCCCTGGCTTGTCTTTGTCTTGTCGGTACGGTGCTGTTGCTGAAAAAGCCCCGGAGGCTGAAAAAGCAACCGTCGGAAACGCACACCACAACAGCAGAGGGTGATCTCGTTACCGTGCAGACGGAATACACGCCCAGCGAGGTGCCGGACGATGTGGCAATGGAAATGCGGAAATATTACACGCTGATGCAGGCGCAGCGTGATGCGGAAATTATGGCCGACAGTTACCGCCTGGCAAGTACAACCCTTAACCTTGAAACATTTTGCTCAAGGTACGATCTGGCAATGCAAATGGCGCACACCTTGCTGCAAGCGGAACAGGTGGGCGTGCGTGGCATCCAAAAACTTAACTGCCACAATGCCTGCACCGCTGTTATAAATGCCGCCGGATCCTTAAAGGTGCGTGTGCTGCACGATTATGAAACAGAGGAAATATACAAAGCCGATGCCTTGAAAACAAACAAAGGCAAGCTAAACCGTTACATAAAAATGCTTATGGAGCTTGAAAAGGCCGAGCCCACTTTTATGTTTATGGACGAGTACGAGGCTTTGATCGAAAAGGTAAAGGAGCGTATTGCTCAATTTGAAAACGGCACTCAATCAACCCAAAAATAAAAAAGCACCCAGGGAGCTGTAAAGCCCTCTGGGTGCTTTCTAACTTTCTCACGCGCGTATGCGTATATGTACGCAATTAGGCGGGTAGGCGGTGGTTTTTCTCTCTAAACTCCCTATTTTGCACTCTATACAGAAAAAATGTTAGAATGTTAGAAAAGGGCAAAAACCGTGTAACCGTGCGGGTTTATCGCAAAACAATTTGTAAAACATTCTCAAAGTAAAATGTTAGAATGTTTCTAACAATTCTACACGAAAAACATTTTACTTTGCCATATTGTTAGATAAAACCGATGGGGTTATTTACTCCCCCCCCCGCATCGTCTGCGGTGTCCTCGATACCGTCCGTGCCCTCTTTTTCAAAAGCACGGTTAAACTCCGCAAGAGCTGCCTCGATCAGCATACGCATCTCAAGGTCAGTAATGGTAATGCCTTTTTCTGCAAGCATTTCCGAGGCTGCCTCAAGTGCTTTGTTGAGCTTTTCCTCGCCGTGCAGGTCCTTGTAAATCTGCTCAACGGCCTGCACAACAGTTTTGGCAACCGCCTGCTTGGTCTTGTCATTTACATACTTGGTGTAAAGCCTTTTTGCCACAATGCCGATATACCCGGCAAGAGCGGTAAGAATAGCATACAAAATTGTGGTGCCGTATTCGGAAATAAAAAGTTTGATAAAGTCCATAATGAGATCCTCCTCTTATTTAAGTAATCTGTTTACCTCGGCTTGTACGGCTGAATAATCATAGCCGGCCGCCGTAAGTTTCTGTTTGCGTGTTGCACCGTTACCCCATTTGCCCTGGATAACCTCACGGGCAACCTCGGTGTTACTCTTTTTAGCCGGAGCAGACGGTGCCGCCGCTGTTCCGCTTTTCGTGGTGATAAAGTTCTTATACCCGGCTGCGGTCAGCTTGGCCGCCATAACATCTGCGTTGGCACGCACGCTGTACGCACCAACCTGCACCTTATAGAGCCCATCCACCTGCACAATGTAGGTGTCAAAGCCTTTGCCTTTAAGTTCTGCGGCGAGTTTATCAGCGTTGGCCTTTACAGAAAAGGCTCCCGTTTGCACACGGTAAAGCACCTTTCCGGTGTCCGGCTGTGCTGGCGTGGCGGGCTGGGCATTAAGCAGCTTTTGCACCTCGGCTCTAAACCAGTCCATTGTTTTGCCAAAGGGCTTGAGCCAGTTGTGCGGATCGCCGTGGTTGCCGCCGTACCCTGCAAGGTAACTTTCGTAATGGCTGCTGATTTTATCAACGCCAAAACCGTACTTTTTGCAGAGATAAGCACAAAACTCCTGCGCCTCTTTCATAACGGCGTTGAAATAATCGGGATCGGAAAGCCCATCCTCACACATTTCAAACTGCACACGGGCGGTGGGGTTGTAGTTGTAACTGCCGTTTTTACCAGAGCCAACACCCCAGCAGCAGATGTCAAAGGGGAGGGTTTGGTAGGTTTCCACCTTGCCTGCGGCGTTTACGCCAATAAAGGCGTGCACGCATACGCTGCGCCCCATTTCCTTTGCCGAGTGGTTCCAGTCATTGCAATACTGATTTTTGCCGAGGTCGGCAATAATAGCATCGTAATTGGGATCACTCTTTAAGGGCTGCACATACCTTTTAAGGTTTTTGTTGTTGGCACCGGTGGAGTGTACCACAATGCCGGTGGGCTTGCCCCCGGTCATTTTCGTGCCCTTTTTGTAGCAGTCATTTGCGGTTAAAATACATTGCTTGAGTACCATAATAGTAACCTCCTTAAAAATTTCAGCCGGTGAGGGTTGCCCCTCCCGGCTGTTTTGCAATTATTTATGCGCCCGTTGGTTGATGTACTTGTCGAGCTTGTCCTTTGCAATCGGCACGGTGTGGTTGGCACCGAGTTGCTGCAAGCCGTCCAAGCACGCAGACAAAGCAAACACAATAAGGGTGTCCTCCTCTTTAATGTGTGCGATGTCTTTGTCCTGTTTTTCCTGTTTTAAGTACCAGCGGTACACGGCGAATACAACGCCGAAAATAACGCCCAAAGCACCGATAACGGCGGCAATGGTTATAATGGTATCTGCTGAAACGGTTACGCTGCCCATTTTATCCCTCCTTTATCTGCTGCCAACCTGCGGGATAAGCGGATGGACTCCAGACATTATTATCAATAAGGCTTTCGTACACTTTGCCCTCAAAGCGTACTTTGTCCCCCTTTTTATAGGGGTTTGTGCTGTCCGGCTGTTCCCATTCGGGAATAACATCGGGATCCGGGATCAGTACCTTTGCAAAAAGGCTGGGTGCCGCACCCGGCTCCCAACCGGTCTGAGAGGTATGATCCTGTAATACAGAATAAAGCACGCCGCCGTGCTTAACCTTGATGCCGGTGGTATAGGCAACGCCTGCTGCCCAAGCCGGAAACAAAGTAACCGCCTCCAGGGCGGTTGCATCGTCAAGGCTTTGTGCGCTCTTTTCGATTATCGGCCGTAACTTTGTTGCGAGTTCAATAAGTGTCATTTATTCCACCCCCAGCACGATTTTTGCCGCACGCAGCTCATTGGCAAGTGTTTGGTTTTCGGCTTTCAGCTCTGCAACCGCCTGCTCGATTTTTGAAACATCAGCGGGCGTGCCCGTGCCTTGCTTGAGCTTTTCTACCGCCACCTCAAGTGCCGTAATGCGCCCCTCCTGCGTGTCTGGTTTCTTTTCGGGCACGGGCGGCTGCCAAGCGGAGGCGGTTTCATACCACGCATCAAAATCGGCGGTAATTTCAGCCTCGGTTGCGGTGGTACGCATATAAGCCTCATCAGCCTCATAGCTTTTTGCACCGGTTTCCGGATCTGTTACCTCTGCAATGTTTTTACGCATCCAAAGGTCTGCGATGTCAGCCGAGGGCAGGCTCATATACTTGATACTGTCCGGGCGTTCTGTGTAATACGCTTTCGTTACCATCTTTGTTTGCTCCTTTCGCAAATTTACTTATTACTTTTCTTGCGGCACGGTGCACCGCTTTAAGGTGCAACGCCTTTGCAATTCTGTTTGAGTTGGTATGCTTGAAATAACCACGGTATGAAACGAGCCGCCGGGCATTTTGCAGGTATATGGGTAATCCAGCCACCATACGCCGCCACGCTCTCAAAAGGGCACGGCGTGCCCGTACAAAGGTACGGGCTCTTATCGTGGTGCACTCTTTACTTACCACATACCCCATCATATCCGGCGGCTCTTTCGCCGTCTGCTTTAAGTTGTGGTTTGGCTTGATATGCAAACCTAACTGCGTAAGCATATACTCCTCAAGGGCCCTGCCTGCGGCTTTCGCATTATGCTTTGAGGCGGCAAAAATAATAATGTCATCCATAAAAACAAGTATGTGGGTAACAAGGTTTTGCCGCTTGCCTCTGCGTGTCTTATACAGCCTTTCGGTCGCAAAGTGGTACGCATAGCTTATAACATAATTGCAAAGCCATTGGCTCAAAAAGCTGCCTATGGAAAGCCCCTCCTCGTATGTACCGATAAGGGCAAGCACAAACCATATAAGCGTGGGGTTTTTGCGAATATCACGCCCAAGCAGCTTGCGGATGGTGCGGTGTCCTATGCTTTCAAAGCAATGCCGCACATCCATTTTGTCATAATATTTGGTGCCTTTGGGATCTTTACGGATCCATTTCTCAAGCACCTTTTTACCGTAAACTTGGCCTCGCTCCGGTATGCTTGCACATTGGAACGGGCCAACCTTTGCTTTTAACATAGGCATAAGAGCATACACGGCAACATAATTCATACATTGCTGCATCGCACTTTCAATGCCAAGCCTGCGGAGCTTTCCGCTGCTTTTATCCACCCGGTCACGATAATGTATAGGCGGTAAGGCAAGATCACGGGCTTTTATACGCTCCGTGATCTCAACCGCAATGCCGTGGGCGCCGCCGTGCCGAGCCAGCAACCGCTTAAAACCCGGTCGGTTTCTTTTGCTTGGATCGGTTACGCACAGCGTTACCCACGGCTCTATAACAGAGGGATCTGTTATATCAACATTTTTGCAATAGGTTTTTATAATTTCATCCCTCCTTAAAATCGTATGGTTGAGCTCAAGGGCTTTCGGTTTATCTACTAACCCCCACGGCGGCCATATACCGCCGAGCCGTTTTCACGGTGCCGGTTTAATCTCAATTTTCGGCAGTTAGCCGAGGCAGGCGTTGCCGCCTGGGTGCTTTAACACCAGATGTACTGCGTAATAAATAAGTTTTATGATACCATAAGCGCGGGCCGCAATGTTCCAGTTGGCAGTGCCGAGGCCATTGTTCAAATTAGCACAGGCAAAACCACTGTTGCCCCTATTGTCCAAATTACCAAAAGCCTGCCAGGATAGGACAAACGGCACGAGGGTCCACAGTACACCCCTTAATGAGGGGCTACCGCCCCTCTTATACGCCGGCCTACGCCGGCGTAAATTCACCCCGGTTGCCACCGGAGCCACACGCGCGGGCCGCAAAGCTCCAGAGGGCAGTGCCGAGGCCACCGTTCAAACCAGCACAGGCAAAACCACAGTTGCCCCAATTGTCCAAATACCCAAAAGCCCGCCATTCACGCCAGCCGGTAGTTGCTGCACCGTCACGGTAAACGGCTGCACGGTAGCCGGTAGTGGAGGAGCCCGCAAAGGTCTGTGCAAGCATATATGCCTCCTGGTTGTTTGCATCCCAGTTAAGCTCTGCGATGTATTTCCAAGCCGCATCCGTTTCCTTTGGAATAGTGCCAATCGTTACGGGGTTTGTACCGCTGTTGCCCGTCTTAATGTCAGCCGCCTTGCGGTTAAGGTACACGGTGTACTTTTCGGCATCCTCGTAAAGGGTGGTATCACCGGGCACCTCGTATGCACCTACCATAACCTCAATGCCCTGGATCTTGCAGGGCTCTTTGCCGGAGGTGTTGTTTGTCGGGCTGCCGTCATTGCCGAGCACATCGTCTGTGCTGCCGGTCTGCCACGGGTGCGCCACAATATAGGTGGCGGTTGTGGTGTTAAAGGGTGTTTCGGTGTCGAGGTTTACAGCCTTATATGCCGTGCCGTCCACCATTACATCCTCAATGCTCAAAATCTTTGTAATATCGCACACATCGTATGTGGTTGCTTTTGCACGGTCATTTGTGCTGCCGAGCGATACGCAGCTACCTACCACAAAATAAGCGCCCTGTGCGGCGGTAAGCAGCACACGGGTAACGCCTGTTTCGGCGGCCGCTGCTGTGTATGTGGTTGAATAACTGCGGCAGCCCGCCATTACCTGCGCCGAGCCGAGTGTTGCGTATTTAATCTCAAGCATAAGCTGGATAAAAGCGACATCGCAAAGGCTGGAGCCGCAGTATTGGTTGCCCCATTCACGCCACTTGGCGATCTGCCCGTTAAAGCTGATCGAGGTTGAGCCTGTGGAGCCGCTGCGGTATGTTGCGGGCTGTACGCCGGAAACGCTGGAAAGCAGCCCAGCCGAGTTATAGCCGGCCGCATACTTGGCGTGTACCACAAAGCCACGCACGGTGTTATCAGCCGCACGCACAGCCTCCGGCAAGGGCTTAAAGCCTGTTGCCTCGGTGGCTCTGTATTCAACCTTTTTGGTGGTGTCGGTCGAGGTACGGCGTACCCAGCCGGTCATCTGCATAACGCCCACAAGGGAGTTTGCAGGTGCGGAGGAAAAGCCGCCGTAAATACCCTTGATGGCAAGGATAACCGGCTCAAGGGTTGTGCTGTCAATGGTGTAATTGACATCAAAGCAAGCGAACAGCGGGAGCGTTTTGTAATCGTCCGTGCCCGCCACGGTCTTTGTGGACGGGGTGCAGGTAAGATCCGCATTTGCATCCTGCTTTTCGCCAATAGGCGAGTTGCTGCTTGCATATTTGTAAAACTGTGATGTGTAGGTACCACTTACTGATTTTGCCGCCGCCGTAAAAAAGCGGTTGCAAATATTCGTGAGGCTGTCATAGTCTGCATTTGCCTCCACAAACGCCTTGAGGGCGCTTGTAACCCCAAGCTGTGTAATAAGGCTCGGAATAATAAAAAGGTCATTTGCGCCGTTACCACGCACATCATTGATAGGCAAACGGTAAAGGGCCTGCTGCCCGCTGCCGTTGTCCTGGATGCCGAGCACATAGGCATCCTTGCTTACGCTGCTCGGTACCGGCTTTTGTGTTACCGGAATTGTATTAGCCATTTGTATTTACCTCCTTACGGTCTGTTAAATAGTTCCTCTGTTCGTCACGGAGGATCCTGTTGTGTTCGTCCGTCAGCAGTTGAAAGCCATCGGGCGGTGTAACCACCACATCCTTGCCGCTGCGCAGCATAAGGAGGGTGATCGGGTTATTGTCAAGAGGGCGTGCAATTTTCGCTGCAACATTCATACGATCACCCCTCAATCAACAGCACCCAAGTACGCTCATTTGAAAGCACATACACGGATGCGGCGCCGCCGTCCGTACTTGGCACAACAGCTGTACTGCCGGGGCGTGGTCTATCCTCGGCCTCGGAATTTGCGCCGGTCGGCAGGTTTGCAACATCGGCTGCACTTGAGCACACATACTCTGTGTAAATGCCGTGCTTGTCGGTGATGTAGTCCTTGCCCTGTTTAAGCATTGTAATCATTTATAAGGCCCTCCTTTTTATAGAATTGCAAAATAGTAATAGGTCATACCGCTGTTGTTTTGCTGTGTGTATTCGCTTGCATCGCTGTACCAGGTAACTGCATTACCATCCCAGGTATAATACAGTTGCCCCCAAGAACCACTAACATCGTCCATAATACCGCCCGCACGGCTGCTGCGTATGCCTTTAACCGCTATAAAACCGCCGTATTGTCCGTTCGTAGCATTGCCGGATGGCATAACCACAAGCAATTTAGGTGGAGCAGAAAAGGACAAACTCATTTTTTTGTTTGGGCCATATCCTCCGGTACCGGTGTATGAGCCGGTAGCGATTTTACCGAGGCCGCTGTCCGCAGTTGCAAGTGCGGTGGCAAGTGCCGTAAGACTTGTGCAGCCAGTACCGCCGTAAGCAACCGGCAGGGTGCCACTCCAAGGGTTATTTGCGCCGTTTGAATAAAGAGCACCACGCCAAGAGATCGTGCCAATTCCGGAGCCCGTTCCATACAGCATTTGCCCGCTGGGGAAAGTTGTCCTACCCGTGCCGCCTCTTAATACGGAAAGTGTACCGGCGTTAATATCCTGGGCATTATGCGTGTGGCTTTTTGCCGCCGCACCTACCTGCGCCGCCGTGGTGTTGTGGGGGTTGCTGCGGTTGTTTAAGTGGTCTATGAGTTTACTGATCGCCAGCTTGATTTTACCAAACAGCGTGCTTGCCTTTTCACCGCTTGCGATATTTGCAAGGGTGGTTGCCTCCGTAAAGGTCAGTACCTGGTCGCTCGGTGCAAGGTTTGGCACATTGCCGAGCCCCACCTGCTGCTTTGTAACACTGTGCGGGTTGTTCTTGTCAGCGGTGTGCTTGTCAAAGTCCTCTTTGGAGGCATATACAAGCGAGCTGCTGATCGCCGCCGATACATTCTCGGCATCGCCAATAAAGATAAGGGCATCAAACTGCATTTCGAGGATGCGGTTGCCCTTGTCGGGTACATAGTCTGCGGAGCTTTCGTCCTCATTGCCGAGTGCGTACAAAATCTCTTTTGTGCTGTCATCGGGATCCGTAGCAAAAAAGCCCGCCTCCGTGATGTGAAAACCGCTTGTAATGGAGCTGTTGGAAAACTGCGCCGTAAGCGTTACATATTCCGTACCTACCACAATTTTTGAAAGCTCAACGGTAATAATCGGGTTGGCAAGCCCCGTTGCCTCGGCAGGATCCTGTGCGGTACCGTTGCCGAGCTGAATTTTTGTAAAAGTAATGGTTTCACCCGCCAAAGCCCTTAACAAAAGGTTTTTGCCGGATGCGGTAAGTTTAGGTACCATTTGTGTTTACCTCCTCATAAAATACTTTGTTTTCTGCCTCCTCCATAAGCACCTTGCTGTTTTCGTCTGCAAGCAGGTTTATGTTATCCATATCCCACTCCTCCGTGGTAAGCGTTTGCTTAATCGAGTGGCGAAAAGCCGAGCCGGTGTAGTGCGGTATTTTGATTTTTGATAACAGTATCAAAGGATCAATAAGCACATTTGCGGCAACATACCGGCGCATATCGTCCAATATGTGCAGGTAATCAACCGATACCGGCAGCGATACCCGGAGGGTATAGTCATTTATGGTGGGCAGGGGGTTGCTTTCACCGCAGGAGGTTTTGAGCCAATTCACAAGCCAGTTATAAGTATAAACAACGCCATAGGTCCAGGCGGTTTTTAGCCGCTGTTTTCTGTCCTCCAGCGTGTCTGTGGCAAGCGGTACAATATTGAGTTCTTTTTCCCAAACCGTAACGCCTGCCTCCGTGGCCGTGTCTATGAATTGGTTATCCATAACGAGATTTAAGGCATCCCACGCCGCCTCAATTTCCGGCTGCTGTGCACCCGTAATGGCGGCAAATTCCATAACGCTTTGCAGCACCGGTGGGAGGTAATCAATCAGCTTTCTGTCAAGCATTTACCACACCCCCGGATGCAAGCACGGGTATGTTATCCTCGCCCAGCGTTATATTTTTGGTGTCATTGTTGAGCTTGGTGCTGCCTATATCGGCAATGTAAGCGGAACACTCCGACAAAATACGGCTTTCAATCTGGGATATACGCACGATCAAGGTGCCGCCCTTTTCCCAAGCCTCGGCCATTTCATCAAAATACTTACGCACCGTGGCGTTTACCGCCGCTTTGGCATCATTCCAGGTGTAGCCCGTTGCAAAGGTCAAGTGCGTGCTTACCGCAATGGTGGTGGGCGTTATACCCTCAACCTTTACGATATGCCCAATAGGTGCAAGCCCCAAGCCCTCGCCTGCGTTCTGTGTCGGATCAATAGCGGTTTGAACAATATCTATAAGCTCATCGGAGGGGGCAGCATTGTTTGCTGCCATAATAACGAGCTTAACTGTGCCGCCAACCGTCAGCTTTTTGTTGAGGGCTGCCTTATAAACGCTTGTAAGCCACGCCTTGGCATCTTTGTCTGTTATGGTGTTGATGATACCCTCGTACCAAGTTTTAACCGCTGCGGACGGGATAAGCCCGGAGGGTGGTGTGTCTGCGTTCCAGACGGGATGCACCTTTACAGCCGCCACACCGTCAATGCCCAGCACCTTTGCCTTGTAGTCGGCCTGGTTGCCGCCAAAGGCCTGGCTCTGTACGGCATCAAGGATCCGCTGTCTAAATACCTCCGTGTCCTCCTCGTCATCGCCGGGGATAAGCAGCTCAACCAGCTTTGCGGTGGTAAGTCCGGCAATGTACTCAATAGGGATAAGATCCCCGGCGCAATCGTTTGCCACCGAGCCTGCCGTTTCACAGGTTACTTTGTGGCTGAGGCCTGTTTCCGTGTCCTCACCGGTCATTCGTTCCGTTACAATAAAGTTTAATTCCTCGCAGGAAAAACGGGAGCCGACAGGCACCTCAATATTAAACTCTGCACGGAACACCGCAGCGCTTGCCGCCTTGGGCGAAAGTCCACGATCCTTTGCTCGTTCTATGAGGTAATCACGGGGGGCGGTGGCAATGTAGGTTGCTGTAAAAACAAAGTCAAGGCCGATGTAAAGCTGTGCAAGCTCTGCCATAGACGGAGCCACACCGTTATACACCATTGAGCCCTCCCTTTTGTCAAAGGTTGAGCTTACCCTTGCCATTGCATTTGCAAGTAAATTTTCGTAAGTTTGATCCTCAAAAAGGCTCATACATCCACCTCCTTTTTGGTTTCTATATCGCCGTAAATTGAGTGCACCGTAAAGGTTACAATAAGAGCCTTTTTGGTGCTTTCAAATTCCCAGCCGTCCACGCTGTTTATGCGGTCATCCTGGGTTAGTGCCTCGGTAATACGGCGTTTTACCTCGGACATTACAAAATCTTTTGGCTGGCCTATAAGGTCAACCAGCTCCACACCGTAGTTGTAGGAGTAAATAGGGTATTGGTAACGCTCTACCGAAAGAATTAAATACACCGCTTGCAGCAGTGCATCGGCATCCTCGGTAACGCCTTTAACCCGCCCCCGGCTTATATCCAGCTTGTAGGTATGGCTGGGTTGCTGTTCCATTGCAAACTCAATGAGATCAAGATCATCACCGGTCTGCGGTAAATATGAATTATCAGCCATTCGGTACCTCCAATCTGTCTAACACTATAAACTTTTGCCCGCCATCGCACCGGAGCATCAACACCTTTTCACCGGGTTTAAGCCCCAGGTGCACGGTAAACTTTTTGCGCCCCTTGTAGCTGTGGCTGTGTCCGATGTTCACCCCTCCGGCGTTTTCCGTGTTGCCGGAGTAACTTTCGTTTCCGGAGGTTGTGCCGGAGTATGCGTGCTTATGCGTTAGGCTTATGCTGCCCAAAGCGGTGCCGGTGGTGTGATCCACGGTTTCATACACCGTATAATCACGCACGGCATTTGTAAGGAGCAGCTGCGATGCCGGGATAGTGATTTTTTGGTTTATGCTGATTTTGAGGGGTGATACGGAAACAACCTCACCGATTTTCAAGGACATAGGATCCTTTGCATTTACCGCCTCCACAGCGGCCTGCTTAATCAGCATTACAAGTTTTTGTGCATCAAGTGACAAAAGTACCACCTCGCAATTTTAGCTCCATAAGGTGCTGCCCGTCCTTAAAACTGTGCTTTACGTTTTCTACAAGCATAAAGTTTGATACATTCATATCACCCAGCCCAAGGATAACCACAAGCAGCGTGCCTGCCCTTACCCTTGTATCACCGAGCACATTTTTTACGCTTAATGTGCGCGTTTTGGTATTGTAGAGTTTAAGCAGGGAGGCAGCCATATTGTTAAGGTTTGTGCTGTCATCGTTCACCTTTTCGGCGTACTGCAACACGCCCCACTGCATTATGGTACTGCTGCTTTTTACGGTTACGGGATCCGATCCCTCACGGAAAAGCCGTATTTTGTTGTATGTGTTGTTTGCAATGCTTGATTTATAGTCATAATCGCCTGCGGTGTCCTCGTTTATCACAAGGCCGAGTTTCATATTTCCTATGTTGGAAAGCGTGAGCTTTCCGGCATTGTCATACAGCACATAAAGCTGTGTTGTAGCCTTGAGTGTTTCATCAAGGGCATTTTGGATAATATCAAAAAGGCTTTTGTTGTCCTCGGTGCGGCTGGCAATCTTATAACCGGTGTCCTCAAGGGCTCCGGCGTTCAGTCCAAAGTCCTCTGCAAGCATACGCACCACCTCGGTTGCGGTCTTATTTTCATACTGAAAATAATCTTTATTGTTGAGGTAGTAAAGCTGATCGTACACCGTTACCTTGATTTTCTTATTGTCGCTGCCAGATCTCGATTTTTCAAACACAAAGCCGTAAAACATTGGCGTGCCGTCAACCGAAAAGCGGCAGGCATCGCCCTCCGCAAAATCAAGCCCATCCGTTTTGATACATTCAAAGGTTAATTTGCCCGGCTGCCCCTTACGCTGCCACTCTATCGTTACACCGTCAACAATAGGGGGAAACATAAGGGTTGAGCCGTGCTGAATAAAAAGCTCGTAGGTCATTACGGTATGGTGAATACCTGCCCAACATAAATGAGGTTAGGGTTTTTGATCTTACCCTTGTTTGCATTGTATATTGTCGGGTATTTCGCTCCGTTTCCGTAATATTTCTTGGCAATGCCCCAGAGCGTATCACCTTTTTTAACGGTGTAGGTTTTGGTCTGTGGGGCATTTGTTGCCGGTCTTGTAGTTTGCACCGTTGCCGTTTTCTTAACGGTGGTGTCTTTGCTGTCATTGTGCTTAACCGTGGTTTTAATGGCAACCGTTTTGGTGCTGTAATCACGGTACTGCTTGAGCTTTACCTCAACGCTTACATCAAGGCCGTTTGTGGCACTTTCCTCTATGGTGTAGTCCTCAACGCTTACCTTGATATTGGTATCAAACAAGAGTTGCCCGGCGGGCGTTGTCCTTGTCATAATAAACTGCGTTGTGGTCCTTTGCGTTTTGGCGCGCTCCAGCAGGGTTAAATAATAATCGGGGCGCTTGCTTGCGGTCAGCATAGGGAAAACAAGCGGCAGGGTGATCTCCGTGAGCCCCGGATATTTCAAAAAGTTAATTTCGCCCTCGTTCAACAGGGTTACTGTGGTATTCTTTCCGCTGATCTTTACGGATAACTTTGCCGGTGTCTGCGGCATAAGCTCACCGAAAAGATAACATTTATAACTCACATCAATACACCCCCTCACTTGCCGTTACCAAAGCCTCGGCAACGCCGTCCGTTAAATAACTGATTATGCCGTCAAGGTCTGTGTTGGCCGCCACATTGTTTGTAACGCCTCCAAGGTCAACCTTAATTTCGGCAGTAGTAAAGCGGTTAATGGCCTCACGCTCTGCAATATCCCGCAGGTAGGAAAGCTCCTCGGTGCTTTTGCCCGTGTTCTTTGCCGTATCGCCTGTGTTTTTCGCAATATCGCCAAGAGCGCTGCCGTAGGGATCTAAGCCGCCGGTACCGTCCTCACCAAGTCCGAGGTTGCCGAGCATATTATCAAAAACGCCGGTTACGGAGCTTTTAATATTTCTGCCCACCTCTGCACCCTTGTTGTAGGCACTTGAGCCCCAGCCGTCCTGGAATGTATCAAAGGTATTCATACCCTCGCTCCAGCCCTTGCCAAAGTCCACATCATAGGTACCGAAAGCATCGCCCACGCTGCCGTAGGAGTGGCTGTTCCACGCATCGCTTACGCTGTCATAAGCAAAGGTATTAAAGCCCTCATTCCACGCATCGCCTATGCTGGTATAGCTCTCTTTTTTGCTGTTGAGCTCGTCAATCTTTTTGGCCGCAAAATCGAGCCCGGAGGTGTCGATATTTACGCCCATCCAGCCGAGCACTTTGTTTGCCATATTTGCAAGGCTTTTAAGCCCCTGCATAATGACATTTACCATACCCCAAAAGCCCTGTTGAATGAATACCCAGGCATTGTTAAAGGCAACGCCCACATTGCTTGCACAGGCTTTGAGCACATTCCAGATGCCCATACCGAGGTTTGCAAACCAAAGCCCGGTATTTTTGATAATTGCCCAGGTAGCAGCACCAAGGTTTGCAAACCACATACCTATGTTTTTAATAACCTGCCATATAGCAAGCCCCAAGTTTGCAAACCATAGGCCTATGTTTTTAATGCTATTCCATATCGCTATGGAAACATTTGCGATCCACAAGCCAACATTTTTGAACAGAGCACCGAGCCAATAAACGGCACCGACAACCTGCTCAAAGAATACAGCAATAAGCACGATAAGCACGATAATAAGAGCGATAACCCAGGTAATGGGGCACGCCCATATTGCTGTGTTAAGCCCGTACTGCGCCGCCGTGGCGGCAAAGGTTGCACCCGTCTGCATCATAGTTGCGGCGGCAAAAATGCCCTTTGCAACAGCTGCAATGGTTTCAATGGCCGTTATGGTAAACACCGCTGCCTTGTATAGCAGCAGGGCGGCCACAATGCCCATTATGAGAGGACGGATCCAGCTCCAATTATCTGCCACAAAGTTATACACAGCACACACGCCATCGAACACCTGCGCCAGCACAACCGACATAACCGAAAAGGTACGGATCAAACCGTTTACGGTCCGCTGTACTCTTTCGCTGTTGGCAAGCTGGTTGACTTTTGCAAGTAGCGGATCAAGGGCCTTAATAGCCCTGTTTTTCATCGAGGTCCATATATCGCTCCAGGTCTTGGGCATACTCTCAAATTTGGCGTTGGTTTCGTCTGCACAGGCGAACATTGCCGCCTTTACAATATCAGCGGTGATCTGTCCGTCTGCGGCCATATCCTTGAGCTTGCCCTTTGGCACATCCATATACTTTGCAATGGCTTGTATAATGTTTGGTGCCTGTTCAAGAATACTGTTGTATTCCTCACCACGGAGCACACCGGAGCCCATCGCCTGCGTAAGCTGCAACATAGCGGCATCAATACCCTGTGCAGAGGTACCGGCAATTTTGAATTGCTTATTTACCTGCTCCATAAAGGCAATGGTTTCCTTGTTGCTGCTGAAAGCATCGCCGGCCATAAGCCCCAGCTTTGCAACGGCATCGGCGGTTGCCAGATATGAGCCTCTTGATCTTTGTGCGGAGGCATAAATCATATCATTAAGCTCTGCGGTGGTTTGCAGTCCGTCATTCATCATAGATAAACGGGCATCGGTCTGCGTTATCGTGTCCGACAAGCCAACCAAACCCTTAACGGCTTTCATACCCAGATAAGCCGAGGCGATGCTCTTAATCTTACCGAGTAAGCCACCTGCCGCAGTTGTGCCCTGGCCTATGTGCTTGTTAAGCTGTTGCTGTTGGTTGTTGCAATCTCGGTAACTCTGCTCCATTTCGTTTAGGGCGGCATCCGCTGCCCCAATTTCACGGCGTGCTGCGGCAATGTTCGCTGTGTTAAAGCTCCTGCCGGATGCACGCTGTACTGCCTCAAAACTATCAAGCACCGAGCCCATCGCTTTGTTGATACGGCCCAGCACCTTTGACATTTGATCGTTAAGCACGAGGGATGACTGCACTCTGCCCATATTTGGCGCACCTCCTCTCTTGGAAAGCAAAGGCGGCACCGGTTAGGGCGCCGCCTCTATTTCCGTCTTTTTGCTTTTCGTTTCGCTTGGTCTGCCTCTTTCTTTTCGTTCTCAACCCGTACATCAATGGCGGCTATGACAAAAGCACGCTCGTATGGATCAAGGTCCAAAAACTCCGAGGGTTTCCAATGGAATTTGTGGAGGGCGTAGTAGGTATAATTTGCCTCCTCATCGCCCTCCAGTATTAGTTTTTTGCCTCGGCTACAAGCTCACCCTCGGCGGTAAAGCCGCAAAGCTCCGTAATGGCGATAATAAGATCGTCAAATTCGGCAGGGGTAAGCATTGCACCGGCAAGCTGTTCCGCACCCATTACGCCGTAGCTTTCCTGGAGTTCCGCATCGTTGAAATCGGGGAAAACGGTGCAGCGGGCAGCCAGCTTTGCCTGGTACTGCGCCGTGTCCATTTCCTGCGTGTACTGCCCGCGCTTTCCGGGGATCGGAATATTACGCAGGCTGTCCTTGCGGAGCTTTTGATTTTCTGCGGCGGTGATGCAGGTGATCTCCCATTCCATTGCTTTGCCTTTTTCGTCAACAAAGCGGGGGGAAAGAGCGATCTTGCGGTTATCAACCTTTTTTGCGTTCTGCGCCAAAAATGCGCTTAATGATTTTGCCATAAAGCAAATACCTCCTTAAATTATCTGTTTACATATATGTGGGATCTTTGAATTTTTCCGGGCGTGTGTAACCACCGGCAAAGCCGTTAATTTCCTGCTCGATAAAATCATCCTCGGAGCCTGCCATTGAAAGCAGCACATCCCCGTCAAGCACGCAGTCATTGTAAACCTTGGTGCTGCGGCCAACGGAGGTGGCGGGATCCTCGTTTGAGGTCTGAATTGTGAGCAGAGGCATAACGCCCGTTTTGATAAATTCGTCAACCACATCGTCAAAAATCTCGGTGCACTTATAAATTGTCATAGTGAACGAAAGTTCAACGGTGGTGGGCTTTTTGCCCATAATCACGCTGCCCATACGGGGCACATCCTGCGTGGAAATATTGGCTTTGCCCTCAAAGTCCTTACACATAAGCATTGCATTACGCTTGCCGTTGCGGGTTACAAAAACCTCCGCAAACTTGGCAACCGGTGCATCGTTTGTGTTCATTACCTTGTTACTCATTTACGCCTACCTCCTTACTGAATAATAACGCTCATATAGAGCTGGCTCATAGCGTTTACAATGTTGAGCCCGTCAATGGTAAGCAGTACGGAGCCCTTACGGTCCCCAATATCCACACTTACGGTGTCGGGATCAAAGTCCTCAACCGCCCGGAGTGTTTCAAGCTGCTGAATGAGTTTTACAATATCATTCCACAGGGTTGCACGGCCGGAGGCATCATTCGGAACAATGCCGACATAACGGGTATTGAACAGTACCGCCACATCATTTGCGATCTGGTCGCATACTCTCACGGTCTGGTTGTTCTGGAAAATCTCGCCCTTTTCCGCTGTAAGCGTTACAAGAGTGTTAATATCCTCAAGCACACGCACCGTACCGTTTACGCTGTGGAGCATAAACTTACCCGCTTTAATAGCCGCCTCAAGGGCTGCCTGTGTGTAGTTTGTGTCAACGATAAGCTCACCATTGTATTTGCTGTTTGTAAGCGATTTGTTGACAGCCACAGCCGCCTGTGCACCGGCTACCCAATACACAAGTGCATCCGTTGCCGTACCGTTAAAGGTTGCGGTGTTCCACACGCCAATAACGCCCTCGCTGTCCGTTTCGGGCTTAATAGCGCAAAGCTGGAATTTCGCACCTACCTCCTCACGCATACGCTTTGTATAATTCGCAAAGAGTGCAACCGTGCTTTTTGTGCTTGTGTCGGTAGGGTTTACCGGGCAGCAAAGGGTGTTGAACGAATAACTTTCGATAGCATCCAAAAACGCCTGGTAATGTGTACCCGTAATGCTTGCACAGTCCGCACCGCCCGTAAGAGGCGTGCCGGAGGTTGCCGACAGGGTAACGCCTGTGGTCTTGAATGTTACAAAATCGTTTGCAACGAGTTCCGCAGCTGTCTTAACACGCTGCTCATCCACGGCAACGCCGTCAAGGAGCGTGCTCACAATAAAATAGTTGGCGTTGTCAACATCAGCCGTAATTTTAATGGTGAGCTTGTTTCCTCTTGTGCCGCCGTATTTTGCCTTGGCGAAAGTGCACTCTGCCTGTGTGCTGGTACCGAGGCGGTAACAGTACACTTTGGTTGCATTGCAGAAAATCTCACGCAAAGCAAGCATTTCCGGTGCATCGTAGCCATAGCCGAAAATGTTTTTACTGTTTTTCTGGAAATCGGCGGCCGTAACCTCAATTACGGTACCCTCCGGGCCCCAGGAAAGAACAAACGGCGCTGCCGCAATGCCTCTGTCGGACAGGGTTGCACTTGCTTTTGCAAGGCTTGCAAAGTTAATATAAGATCCCGGCAATACTTTGTTTTGAGTAAGCCAGGAGCCGCCACCAAGTGCCATATTAGATCACCTTTCCTTTCAAGTATTTTTCGATCAGCTCATCCACCTGTGCGGTGGTGTATTCCGTGTTATCGTCCAGCAAAGCGCCGATCAAGTCTTTTCTGCTGGCGTATTTATTAGAGGCCATAAGCTGCGCCTTTGCAAAGCGAGGCACCGCTGCCGTGGCCTCTGTGGCTTTTTTGTCTGCCATAGTGTGGCCTCCTTATTCGATTTTTAGATTTTCCATAGGATCCGCAGGCTCCGGTACATACACAAAATGCGGATAGCCAACCAAGCAATGCAGGGCATCGTCCTCAATCGTTGTGTCAAAGGTCAAGCAATGCACCTTGTCACCGTTTGGCGTTTGTATCGTGCGGAGCACATAAGCAAGCTGATGTGCCACTCGCAGGCTTTCGGTGCGCCCTCCGGCTCTGCTTGGGTAGTAAATTACATCAAACACGGGTTTGTGCTGGGCACGGGTGCCCATTTGTTCCGTATGGTTTGCTGTAATCGGCAGCACATTAAAATCACCGTCTTTTAGATCCTGTTTGATAACGCCGCCGTGTATGTGTGCTTTTGGAAAAGCACGGTGCAGGGCAAGCGTTACACCGTCATATACTTGGTTAAAATTTATTTCAGCCATTGAATACCTCCCGTAATAGCTTATCAAGCCTTTTTTGTAACACGGCAGGTGCAATGCGTTCCAGGTCATCCTCCGACAGCGTGAGAAAATACTGCCCGTTTACCCAACCGCTTTTAAGCCGTTTGCCGATGGCAGGAACAAACCGCCCCGGTGTTTGCCTATGCCCAAACTCCACATAACTTGCATACTCAACGGGGTTAATAACCCGTATAATGTAGTAGTTGCCCGATTTTTCAACCGGCAGGCTTTTCGCATACGCACCGGGTGCGGTTTCCTTGCCCGCAGTCCAGCCTCGCCGTAGTGTGCCGCCCTCTTTGCCTGTTTCTTTCGGATAATCGCCCACAGGTGTGCGGGGGATAACCAAGGCAAGCAAACGGGCGGCCAATTCCTTTGAGGCCTCCTCACAAAATTTGTTTAGGTCTATGCTTTGCAGCTTTTGCAACCGTTCTTGCAGCTCCCGCAGTTGCTCAAATTCTGCATTGCCCCAGCGTGCCATTACGCCCACCCCTTGAATATCTCAAGCGGTATTTCCTGGTGCGTGCTGTAAACGGCGGGCTTGCCGCTTTTCTCGTAAACAGCGGTTGCACCGTTTTGCGTTACCGTGATTTTGGAGCCCTCCGGGATAACAACCGCACGATCAATAAAAAGCGTTATGCTCTGTACGATATTGGCGGCATTGTTTTCCGGCTGGGTTGCGTTCACGGTGTCAAAGGAAATACGGCAGGGCTCGTCTGTGTAGGTGTCAACCTCACCCACAACAACACGCCCGGTGTTTTCATCGGTTGTGTCATTATTACGCACTGTAACCGTGCATTTGCCCCGCCACAGGCTTTTTATTGCTGCGGCATAACTCTTACCGCCTACCATACAAACCGCCTAAAACGGGCAAATAAATACGCCGGGGGGTTAATAAGGCTGTTAATCAGCTTATCAAACCTTGCCTCCGGCGTGGAGCTGCCATCGTCTGCGCCCGCAAATTCAACGGAAACATCACCCTCGGTAATCTTTTTGGCGGGGGCTGTGAAATCAAAGCCCTCATCAAGCTGCCCGGCTGTTTTCTTATCGAAAAGGAAAAGCCCGGCCGCCATATCCACCCAGGTATAATGTAAGCCGTCCGGTATTTCCGTGCGGTTGATATTCGCCTTAATTTTCTCGGCGGCACGGTTTATGGCATAGTTTACTGCGGCATCGGGAGTATCGCCCGCAGGCACGGTGTAGCCAAGCTGTGACAGCCTATAAACAACATCATTGTAAATATCCATTGGCTGCACCTCCCTTTGATATTAGCCCCTGGAGTAGATCCTCGCAATGGGGATGGCTTTGTGGTTGATGTAGGAACGGTTTGCCGCCTGTGCCTCGCCGGTGTGAACAAGCACCCAGTTTGCACCGTTGGCAAGTTCTGCATCCGTGGGAGAGTTGCTTGCCTGGCTTGCCTTTTCGTAGGAAATACCAAACGGGGCAAAGCACTTGCGCTGGCGAATATAAAGGGTGTCCTGGCCGCCGTTCTTTGCCGGATCTCTATCCATTTCATACGGCGTTTTTGCACCAATATCCTCGTAGGAAATAGCACCCTTGCCGAGTGCAAAAGTGGTGTAACGGGTGCCGAGCACCACATACATATCAGCGGCAAGCGTTTTGCTGCCAAAGTACGGGGTAACGGCAGAGAGCTTGATCTCACCGTCAGCAGGGCTGGCGCTGTTTGCAACAACCTTAACTGCGCCCTCGGTGCTTGCGGTAGCCTCAAAATAGCCCTCCTCAGCGGGGAGGTCATCGTCAACCACAACGAGCTTGCCATTCCAAGTACCAAGCTCAAGGCTGCGGGAAATACCGTCCTTGTCGGTGTACTTGAGGCGCTCAATGAGGTTGAGGTTTTCAAGGCCGGTGCTTACATCGCTGTGCATAAACACAAGCGAGAATTTCTTTTTGTTCGCACCGCAGGCTTTGTTGGTTGCGGAGTTGAGCGTGGTTGCCGTCATAGCACCGTCAACCTCTGTGGTGTGCTTTGCAACAAATTCCTTGCTCTTGGTATCGCCACTCATAGCAAATACGCCCTTGAGGACAGCAAGGATCGTGTTCTGGTCGAGCCCGTCCTTGTATTCGGCAATCTGTGCGGCAACGGCATCCATAAAGTCCTGGCCGCCCGTAATATCGTAGCTGAAATCTCTTTCAACCCACGCCTTTGCACGGCCGACTACAACAACGCCCTGCTCAAAAGTCTTGAGGGAGGTTGCGGTAATATCGGTCTGGCCGTCATAGTTTACAGCATCACCGTCAAGCAGTCCACGCATAGCAATACGGGCGTAGCCGGTGCCGTCCTGGTTTGCAAAAACGCTCTTAATATCGGGGTTTGCGGCAAGTGCTGCCGACTTTTTGATCTCGTTCATTTTCAAGTTGGGAACGGTACCAACCTTGTACTTGAAAGCCTCGGCGTTAAAGCTCTTGGCATCAAATTTCGTGTTAGGCATAATTCTTACCTCACCTTTCTGTAATTATTTTTTTTTATTCGAGCTTTGCTCCGGGGTTAGCCTCAAGATAAGCGCAAAGCTCATCGTAATTCATATCTTTTGGCTCTTTTCCGGCTGCGGGCGGTGTTTTGCCACCTGCGGCACCGGGCTGCATACCCTTAAACTGCTGCTGTGCGTTTCCGTCAGCGGTGTTAAAGAGAAATGCGGTAGCATTGGCTTTTGCCAGCGTGTCAATTTCGGCAGCAAGCCCTTTAACGGCTCCGCTGTCATCCAGCTTGGCATCCTTGAGGAAATCTGCAAGCAGTGCCTTTACGGCGGTGTTGTTCTTTGCACCGGCAGCGGTGAGGGCGGCCTCAACGGCACCATCAAGGCGTACACGGGCAAGCTCTGCCTCATAGGTCTTTTTTGCCTCTGCGTTTTGGTTTTGCAGAGTAGTGATCTGCTCCTGCAAGGCGGCTGCATCACCGGTTGACTTTTTAAGGTCCTCCAGTTGCTGATCCCTTGCTTTTACATCGTCCTCTGCCTTTTTCTTTGCGGTGTTTACCTGGTTAAAGTCTGCTTTTGAAACAAAGTTTTTGCCAATTTCAGCTGATACCTTGGCATCCACCTCGTCCGTATAGCCATCACCAAGTATGTTTTTTAACCACTCCAACATTTTGCTTTACCTCCTTATGGTAATTAGTTGCTTTCCTTGTTTTCCGGCAAGTCCCGGTAATGCAACGCCCCGCCTTGTATTCCGCTGGGGCAAGCGGTATTTTTGTATGAAAAAAGCACCGTGCATTTTCAGCACGATGCTTTTAACAACCGTTATGGGGTTTATAAGGGGTTAGTTTGCTGCATAGAGCTCATCGTATAGTTTTTGGAGCTCTCGGCCTTTTTCGTTAAGGGAATAATCAGCGTTAAAACCAACCTCGGTAATTTTATCATCGAGGGCAAGGAGTGTATCGTCCACATCGTCAAGCACCTCAACGCTATATTTTTCTAATAGTTTTCTTTGTTCATCGGTAATATTCACGGTGTTACCTCCTTTGTCTTTTTGCTCTTGTGTATGGGGTTTGATTGTATCAGCGTGCCGGTATCGGGGTTAATAGTAACCGCCGCCGTTTTGCCAATAAACCTCTGGCTTTTGCCGTTTTCGTTTATGCGTATGGGATCCACTCTTTCCGGGTGGGTTATTGTGTCAAGTGCCTCGGCAACGCTCACGCCGTTACGGCGTTGCTCAACGGAGCCGATGGTGCGGGCGATAAAGTGATCCGATTTTCCGGTTATTGTTATACCGTTGCTCGTAATCTTGCCCACCAATGCGTTATTTATGCCGGTGCTTGTTTCCTTATACAGCTTGAAATCGGCAAGCGGTGTAAGTTCACCGCTTTTAATTGCTCGTGTGTAAGCCTTAAAAGGCTGCCAATCATCACTGTATTTGAGCTTTTGGAAAGCCTCAAAGGTTTTGGGTGCATTGCTGTCGAGCCATTCCTTGTACCGTTCAAACTGCGACTTGTCGGCACTTTCATTATACCCTATTTTTCGCAATTTGTCAACGGTACCGGAGCCATAAGCGGCATCCTGCATAGCTTTCCACTCATTGTATGTGGTATCTTTCGGCAGCTTGTAACGCTCACCGGTTTTGGCATCCCGTGCGTACCGTTCGCCCACGCCGTCCATATCGTCAAAATAGGGGGCGGTGCAGCAACGGCACCAAGGGTGGAATGGTGGGGCGGTCGAGCCTGGGCGGTAATCGCTCATTTTGAACACCTTGCCATCCATATCACCGCAGATGTTGCAGGTCTTTGTGTCAAGCGTGCTGATAATGCGGTATTTTTCAACACCCAACTCATTAAAGCAATCTTTTTGGGCTGCGCTTGAAAAATAGGCGCTTTCGGTCATTACCACACGGCCGGCGTTTTGCTTTGAAACATTAAACCGTTTGGATATTGCTGTAATAGCCTTGTCGGGTGCCTCGCCTGTGGCAAGCATACGGGTAAGCTCCTGGTTTACGGTTTCAACCAATTTGGTTTTATCCGTCCAGCAGCGTGCCGTAAAGGTTTGGTTGTCAACGGTCCAGGGGCGGGAAAGCACCTTTTGCACCGTACCGGAGTTAAGGGCTTGCAAAGTCCAACCCACGCCCAAACCACGCTGCACCTCAAAAGCGGTGTGGTAATAGCTTTGTGTATATGACAGCTCCGAGGCATCGGTTGTGGCTTTTACTCTCGCCTGTGTCAATGCCTCGGCCTGCTGTCTTAACTGTATTTTAAGGCTTTCAAGGCGGGATATATGCACCCGTGCGGAGGCGTTTTCAAGTTCTTTTGCCCACGCACCGCTTATGGCGTGCTCCTTGCCGGCCTTAATGTACTGCTGTACCGTCCACTTAAACTCTTTAAGCTCACCGGCGGTAAGCAGCTTTTGCGCCTCGGCATAAGATATGCCGCCGTTGTTGTCGGCAAACCTTTGATACCAGGCACGCATTTGTGTATCAATCTGGGCTATGGCGGCATCAAACTGCTGCTCCAGATTTTTTACATATTCGTATGATTGATCTTTTAGGGCATCCTCCATAATTTTAAGGCGGCGTGCCCAATAATCAGCGTTATTCATTCAAAGCACCGCCCTCCGGACCGTTGCCCGGTGGGGTGTTCTGCCCATTGCCGCCTGCGGAATTTTCAAAAGCGGCTCGGTAGGCATCTGCCTCCGCAGCTGCCGCCTCTTTTTCAGCTTTAAGGCGTGCAAGCTCCTCCTCCGGATCGTCCACCCACGGATGCTGCTTAACAATGGTTTCATCACTGATAATGCCCTTTGATTTTCCGCAGTTGTCTATTGCTTCCGTTTCATTGATGAGTATATCACGATTAAAAATAACCGTTACCTCCTCACCATCAAAGTTGCCCACGCCGGTATTGGCAAGGTGGGCATTGACGAAAAAGAGCAGATCCTCAAAAGCGGCTTGAAATTCGGTTTCCATACCGTTTGCATCAAGATCAATATCGGAGTACATTGATCTTATGTTCATTTGGTTTGGCGTACCGTTCAGCCGGTCATCCTTGGCATCATAGCCCCTGGCGTTCTCGATTATGGCCTTTTTCAAAAGCTCCATAACAGCCTTGTAATTTTCGGCTTTTACCTCAATTTCCAGGGTGTCAACAGCACCATCGGAGCCGTCCGTTGTCCGCACCTTAACAGCACCGTATGTGGCAAGGTTGCGCCTAAATTCGCCCAAGTCCTCACCATCATAGTTGTGTATAACCAGCACGGTGTTGTGCACATCCTCCTCCATAGAGTTTACAAAGTTGGAAAGCATAAGGTTAAGGGCATCCTGCAAGCACCGCACACGGCAGAGGAGGGGGAGCTCCCTGTGGTTAGCCTTAAAGCAAACCAAGGGGATCCTTGCCCAATTCAGCGCACGGGGCTTTTGGGTTTTGGGATCAACCACAGTAACATAGGAGCCGGAGGCTGCATCGTTGTCAACCTCAAGCGTGCCATCTTTCCAGATAAAACGCTCAACGCCGCCTGCGTGGAAAACCTCCACTTTTTCAACAATGCTCTCGTTGCCTTTTTCGTCATATTCGTAAATGGGGAAAAAGTGCACGGCGCAATCAAGATCGGTGTGTGCAGTATCGCTCCAGAACGGCAGCACCTCGTGCGCCGGGAGCATTGCAAAGGCAAGTGTGCCCTCGTCCGTATAGTAAGGGAACATCCACGCCTTGCCGCCTGTTAAAGCCTTTTCGGCCACAATACGCAAAGTGCGCTGTGCCTTATGCCCAAACACCTTTGCAAGCGCCTCACCGTATGCGGCGTTTTTGGTGTCGAAAGTAACGGGCTGGCCGCAAAGGTAATTTGCCTTTTGATCCACCATTTTTGCATATTGGTTATCAATAAGGCGGTTGTTTGGCAGGTTGTCAACCTCTTTAAGCTCGCCGCCCTCGCCAATAACCGTGCGCTTGCGTTTCAAAATCGTTTGCATACCATCATAGTAGGCATCACCTGCTATTTGCCTGTGCCGTTCCTGGGAGGTCAACCACTTTTTGATCTCAAGCTCCAAAAACTGCTTATCTGTAATGCCCGGTACAATGTTTGCAGCCATACGGGCCTGCATTTCGATTGATGGGGAGTAAAAATTTAATGCTTTCATTTGGCTGCACCTCCTTTACTTAAAACTGTAATTCGGACCGGTGGAGTATTCCTCCAAAGCGTACCGCATAGCATCCATAAGGTGGTTAAAGTCATCTATGGGGCGGTTTAGCTTTTTACCGGTCTTTGTGTCCGTATCCCAGGTGTAGTTGCCAATCTCGGTAAGGAAATTGGTGCACCGTGGGTGGATAAAGATTTTATAATCTTGTATAAAGTCAATGCCGTTGTTGATACTGTCCTTGCCTTTGCGTGCCCTGCGTATGTGGGCAAGCCCCAAGGCGTAAAGGCGATCAATGCTTTTCGGCTCGGCACTGTCTGCACGGATGCGCTCTTTGGCATAGCCTGCCTCTGTAACGGCTGCGGCTATATCCTCATTGCTCATACCCGGCTTGTATATTTCATCAAACACCCAAAGGGTTTTGCTGCTGGTGTCTATCAAACCACAAAATAAAGCGGTGGGATCGTTGGTATATCCAAAGTCAAGGCCAAACGCCGATTTAATACCGGGCGTTTTTCGCACCTCGTCAATGCTGAAAAGGCGCTCCTCCCAATTTTCATATACCAAGCCCTCAACGATGCCCCAATCACCGAGGCCGGCAACACGGTAACGGCGGGGGTTATTTCGTTTCATTGTTTCAAACACTTTTTTATCTGCTGCGTCCAGCCACTCATTGCAGGTGTAGTTGGTTGTCATTGCAAGAATATCCGGATCCGGTGCGGCATCAAAAAAGCGGTGTTTGATCCAGTGGTGCTCATTCCACGGGTTAAAGGTAAGCGTAATTTGTTTGAACAGCCCCGGCGGTACCTCGCCTCGGATGCTTTCGTCCAGGGTGTCAAAATCAGCCTCGGAGCCTATTTCGTATGCCTCCTCGATCCATAGCCAACAAAGCACCCCAACCTCAACGGTAATGGAGGTTACTTTCAGCGGATCGTCAAGGCCACGGAAAAGGATCTTTTGTCCGGTGGGCTTGTAGGTCATTTCAAGCGGGCTCTCTTTTATATCCCACCACGCATCAACGCCGAGGCGGTGTATAGCCCATTTAAGCTCCGTAAAGCAGCTGTCTTTTAATGTGCGGTATGTTTTACGCACGCAAAGCAAGTTGGCTTGTGGGTATTCCATAAGCCGTGTGATATTGTTTAAGGCTGTGGTTTTTGATTTTTTGGAGGCACGGGAGCCTTTACATACTCGGTACCTGCCCTTAAAACGCCAAAATGTGCCGTAGCCTTTGCCCACAACATCGGGGAGGTGTAGCTGTTTGGCGGTTTTAGTCCTCAAGATCCTCACCGCCGGAAATTACCACCGGTACGGCGCCGCCAATATCTACCTTGTCGGTAAACAGGCCATAACGCTTGCCCAAAAGCTCTGCGGCCTTGAGGCGTTCCTTTTCGTCCGGTGGCTTTTTAATGATTTTTGCCTCGGAGCATCCGTCACCGTAGCCCTCGACAACAACCACACTTGCCTCGCTTTGCCCACGCAGCACCGAGGTAAGATACTCAATAACCTCGGTGGCCTCTGCTGTTTTCTTGCTGCTTATTTCGGCCAGTTTTTCCTCGATATAGGCTTTAATGTTAGCCTTTGCAAGCAACCTGCTGCCGTTGGCTCGTGCCACAGTGTCCTTTTTAACATTCGGGTATGCAGCCTTATACGCACGGCTTGCATTGCAATCTATGATATACTCATCCGCAAACTTTTTCTGCCTGTCGGTCATAGTGTATCACCTCGCTTTCATAGCAAAATAAAAGAACAGACAGCGGGGCTATCTGGAGGAGTAAACCCCGCCGCTGTTCTTATCCAAGGAGGCATTGCCCTTGTGGTCAATACCCGCAGTTTACATTATACACTATGTAACCCGGACATTTTGGGACATCTTTATTTTTCGCCTTTGTTTTCTTGCTCAAGGTATCTGTAAACCCTTTTACGCACGCCCTCCTCGGTGTTGCCGCCGCCAACGCTAAACGCAATCTGCACCCAGGTCAAACCGTTAATAAACCGCAGCTGAAAGATTTGCCGGGTTAAGCTGTCCGGTATTTCAGCAATATACCTCTCAAGGCGTGCACGCTCGTGTAAGCACTGCGTTATTTTCGCCCGGATAATCGCCTCAAGGTCAACAATCTCTGCAATGTAACGCTCAAGGCGATTTTCAAAGCTGGGGCTTTTAGGCATACCGTCATAGTTGGGTGCTCCCGGTGCCGATGCGCTTGCCCGTAATTTCTCTAACCGTTCTTGATCTCGTTCAATTTCACGGTTAAGGTAGTATAACTGTGATAATTCTTTTAGTGTCATACTGCTGCCTCCTTTATTTTCTTGATACGGGCTTTAAGCACTTGCATCACGGTTTCGTGTGTGCCTGCACGCTCCCGTATAGTGTCAAGCACATCCTCGTCAACACACCCCTGCACAATAAGGTAATGCACATAAACCTTATCATACGGGGAGCCCTGCCGCCACAAACGGCACTTGCCTTGATCGTTAAGCTCAAAGCTCCAGTTTGGTGTAAACCAGATAATGTGCCGGCCGCCCGCTTGCAGGTTTAACCCGTAGGCGCAGCTGCTTGGGTGCACCAGCAGCACATCAACCTTGCCGCTGTTCCAGGCATCCTCGTCCTCGGTGCCTTTATACACGCACACACGCAGCTTTGTTTTTTCAAGGGCTGCAAGGATGCGATCCTTATCGTGCTGGTAGCCGTAGAATGTAATACAAGGCTCACCGTTTAGGCTTTCCAAAAGTTCCATATAGGCCTCGATTTTGCAATCGTGAATATGTACGGCTTTGCGGTCATTGTCATACATTGCACCACTGCAAAACTGTAACAGCTTGCCGGTAAGCACCCCGGCGGTGTTGGCGGTTATGGTGTCCTCGTCAATGGTAAGCAGCAGATCGCGCTCAAACTGCTTGTACGCTTTCATTGTCTTATCGTCAAGCACTATGGGAACATCGTGCTCGATACAAGCAGGCAATTCCAGGTAGTCCTCGGCTTTCATTGATACGCAAATATCACTTATGGCTTTAAGCACGGCCGCCTCGGCATCCTCTTTCGGTTTGTAGTCGGTAAAATGCCCGCCGTGTGTATTGGCATCAAAGTACCGTGTGCGGAATTGTGTTATATTCTTGCCCAGCCGTGCGCCCTCGTCAAGCAAATAAATCTGCGCCCACAGATCCATAAGCCCCTTGGAGGACGGCGTACCGGTAAGCAGCACAACCTTTTTGCAAAAACGCCTTACAAGTTTCATTGCCTTAAAGCGTTTGCTTTGGCCGTTCTTAAAGCTCGTGCTTTCGTCAA
>OHBM01000046.1_pt1 | contig 90963 bp, 104 predicted proteins | sample 1577251 | NCBI WGS metagenome assembly OHBM01 (sample SAMEA3541557, study PRJEB24748) | human gut metagenome | biome: human gut; feature: human-associated habitat; material: faeces | place: China | collected 2012 | reverse complement strand
TGCATGCACAACTCATTCACAATTATGGTAACAACACCATAAGAAAGGTTAAAACCGACAAAGCCGATGCAATTAAAATTGCAAATTATGCATTAGACAATTGGGACAAGTTAAAGCCATATACCCCTATTGATGAAATACGGCGTCAACTAAAAGCTTACTCCCGTCAATACCGTAAATTCAACAAACTGAAAACTATGCTGAAAAACAACTTCATTGCATTGACCGATTCTACATTTCCCGGTGTTAACGAGCTGTTTTCGTCTCCCCCGAGAAAGTCTGACGGCCACGAAAAATGGTTAGATTTCGCAATGAAGTTTTGGCACGCCGAATGTGTTTGCTCTTTATCTCAAAAAGCTTTTACCGAGCGTTACAGAAAATGGTGTCATAAAGCAGGATACTATTTCCTTGAAAGCAAAGTAGAAGATATTTATGCTGCAGCTTGCGGTCACATCGGCTTGCTTCCAAAAAACGAGAATACAAAACAACTTGTGCAACAAACCATAATCCAACTGACAAGTATTTGTTCATCGCTTTCAGTAATTGAGTACAAGATGACCGGGCTTGCAGGTTTACTTCCGGAATATCCTGTTGTTATGGAATTTCGCGGTGTGGGCAGAATACTCGGCCCGCAAATTATGGCTGAGGTTGGAGATGTTTTACGCTTTGAAAAGAAAGAATCTCTTGTTTGCTTTGCCGGTCTTGAGGCGCCGCCGTATGAATCCGGCAAATTTGAATCTCATAACAGAACTATTTCCAAAAAAGGTTCACCTCATTTAAGAGCCGCTTTATTTCAAGTGATGGATTGCTTGTTAAAAACTCAACCCGCTAATGACCCTGTTTTTCAATTCATCGACCGCAAGCGGTCTGAGGGAAAGCATTATTACTCTTACATGTGCGCCGGTTCTGCTAAATTTCTTCGCATTTACTATGCTCGTGTTAAAGAATATCTTTCAGCTCTTGAATAAAACACATATTTTTATTGTCTTTCTCTCCGCCTGACATGGCGAGGAGCATTGCGACGAGACTTTCAGGCGGAGAGTTTCAAAAAAACTCTCACTCTCCGCTTTTTCGTCATGCCTAAATTTCTCTACCAACAAAAAAATTTTTTGCTCGAAATTTACTCTTGACTTTTATTGGCAGGTTTCTTTGTCTACACTATAAAGAAAGGAAACGTATGGCAGTTTGTAAACACCGATAAATAAAATATATTAAGTTTATTTATCCTTTCTTAACAAAATGCGTGAAATAATAGCATATAATATATTTATAAAATGAAAGGAGCGGAAATATGGATTTCAGATACAGGCTTATGCGGTTTATGTCCGGCAGAAACGGTCCCGATGAGCTTTTCGCGCTTATATTCGCGGTTTCTGTTATTTTATCGGTAATAAATATTTTTGTGCGCTCCTCCATTTTGCAAATTGCGGTTTACGCCGTAATGCTTTTGGCGCTTTTCCGCCTTTTCTCCCGAAATACCGAGCGCAGAAGGCGCGAAAATGAAAAGCTTTTATCAATGCTCGGCGTGTTTCGCCGCAAAAAAAGCTTTCACGAGCAAAAGCGCGCAGATAAATGCCACATATATAAAAAGTGCCCCGATTGCAAAGCGGTTTTGCGCCTGCCTAAAAGACCCGGTGTGCATAAAACCGTCTGCCCGAAATGCGGCAGGGAATTTACCGTAAAGGTGCGCAAATGAAAAAAATAACGCTGCGAAAATTTTTAGCCGTACATATTCCCGCGGCGGTCGTAATTGTGCTGTATATTATTTTGCCGATAGGCTGCCCTATAAAATATTTTCTGCATTTTGATTGCCCCGCCTGCGGCAGCACAAGGGCAATTATTTCTCTGCTGCGGGGAGATATACGCGCATATTTTACATATAATCCGGTGGCTCTGCCGCTGTTGGCGGTTGTTCTTTTTGCGCTGCATAAGGGGCTTTTTAATTTGAGCCGCCGCACCGAAATGCTTATTTTAATACCCTCTGCGGTGTGTGTATTTATTGTATATATTTACAGAATAATATTTATGCAATAAAAATATGCGAAAAATGTATTTTTTTGTTGTAATTTTCTGTTCTATATAGTATAATAGATTCATAATCTAAAATATAAGGGGATATGGATTATGGATCAGAACAAAGTAGATATGTATGTCATGACAAACCAGAAGTATTTTCCGGCAGAGAAAATAATGTATCTCAAGGAAAAGCTTGCCGCAATGGACGAGAGTAAGTTCACAATGGTTTCCACCGTTGAGCTTAAAGACCCGACCACAATTCTTTTGGTCTCCATTTTCTTAGGGTCACTCGGAATTGACCGCTTTATGCTGGGCGATACCGGAATGGGAATACTTAAACTTCTTACCGGCGGTTGCTGCGGAATACTTACCATTATTGACTGGTTTACAGTTTCTAAAAAGACTAAAGAGCTTAACTTCAATAATTTGATGACTGTTCTTTAAAACAAAAAAATTGCGGCGTTTGCATTGCAAACGCCGTTTTTATAATGTCCGGAGAAAAATATATGGAATATGAAATCAGGCGCTCCGCGCGCAAAACCGTCGCTTTGGAAATTACCGACCGTGCCGCACTGCTTGTAAGGGCGCCGCTTAAAATGAGTGACCGCGAAATTGAAAGGTTTGTTTTGAAATACAGAGGTTGGGCGGAGGAAAAGCTTAAAACCGCGCAAAAAAGAGCCGCGCACGAGCAAAGTATTACCGAGCGTGAAAAGGAGCTGCGCGAAAAAGCCGAACACCTTTTGCCGGAGCTTACGGCAAGGTATTCGGCTGTTATGGGGCTTAAACCCTCGTCTGTTAAAATTACCTCAGCTAAAAAACGCTTCGGCTCCTGCAGCGGTAAAAACGGTATTTGCTTTTCGTGGCGGCTTATGGCGTACCCTATGCCCGCAATAGAATATGTTGTGGTGCATGAGCTGGCGCATATAAAGCACCATAATCACAGTGCGGCGTTTTATGCGCTTATTGAGCGGTATATGCCCGATTACAGAAGCAGGCGTGCGCTGTTGAGGGCACCCGAGTAATTTATTTCTGCGCGCAATCCCTGCATAGCCCGTACAGCACGCTGCCCTCGCAGCGCAGGGCAAAGCCGTGGCTTTTAAGCAGGTGCTCTTTTATTTCCTTCATAAACTCACACTCAAGGTGCATTACCTTGCCGCAGCGGGTGCATTTTATATGTATGTGCTCATTGCAGTTGCGGTTATTGCCTATAAGCCTGTAAACCGATTTTTGAGTTTTCTCCTCGGTTATTTTAAGCACCCTGTGTTCGGCGCTCAGCCTGTTAAGGCAGCGGTAAACGGTAGCGGGATTAACGCCCGCGTTTTTTTCGTTCAGGTGGTTTATAATATCGGCGGCGCCTACGGCTTTTTCGCCACGGGCTTCAAGAAAATCCAAAATATATTTGCGCGCCTTTGTTGAATAGCTTTGCTTATCCGGCATAATTATCTTCCCTTTCGGCATTATTATAACGCAAAGCCGCAAATAATGCAATAAGTATTGATTTTACCCGGCATATATATTATAATCATAAAAAAACATTAGGAAGTGTTTATATGAATCTTAAAAGCATTTTTGAAAACAATGATGAAAAGCCGCTGGATAATATACCGGCAGACGGCGGCTACACCGCAATTTTCCGCACGATTGCCTGTGTGGGCGACAGCCTTTCATCAGGTGAATTTGAGGCGGATAACGGAAACGGCGGCAGCAGCTATCACGATATGTTTGAGTACTCGTGGGGGCAGTTTATGGGGCGTATGTGCGGCAGCAGGGTTTACAATATGTCCCGCGGAGGAATGACCGCTAAGGAATACTGCGAAGGCTTTGCCGACGCAAACGGCTACTGGAACCCGAAATATGCCGCGCAGTGCTATATAATAGCGCTGGGCGTAAACGACCTTTTGTGTCAAAAGCAGGAGCTGGGCAGCCCGGACGATATTACCGCCGAGGATAAAAAGACCTTTGCCCATTACTATGCTGAAATTATAGAAAAGTATAAAAAAATACAGCCGCGCGCAAAATTTTTCCTTATGGCAATGCCGAGCGGGGGCGAAAAGGACGGAAACCTTGAAATAAAGAAAAAGTACCTCAGCCTGCTTAATGCCTTTGCCGAAAAATATGATAACACATATGTTTTGGATTTATTTAATTACGCACCTGAGTATAATGCGCAGTTTAAAGAAAAGTTTTATTTGCGCGGGCATTTAAACCCCGCCGGGTATTTACTTACCGCAAAAATGACGGCGGCTTACATAGATTACATTATTCGCCATAATATGAAGGATTTCAAGGAAATCGGCTTTATAGGCACAAATTTACACGAATAAACGGGGAAAATCGGCTCGTCTTGCATAGGACGGGCCGATTTTTATAAAATAAGTTGAAAAAACGGCGAAACAGTGGTAAAATAACCGTTATACAGAGAAAAAAGGCGGGTGACGAAAATGGGAATGAAAAAATGGCAGACAGCCGAGCTTGATAAGGCTCTTGCAAAGGAGCTTGCCGAGGAATGTGGGGTTGACCCCATAGTGGCGCTTATAGCTTCCTCGCGCGGGTATACCGACCCCTCTGACTTAGAGGAATTTTTATCGGATGAGCCTTGTTTTTCAGACCCGTTTTTGCTTGCCGACATTGAAAAAGCCGCCGATATTTTAAACGAGGCAGTGGAAAGCGGCGTGAAAATTGCCGTTTTCGGCGATTATGACTGCGACGGCGTAAGCTCCGCCGCCATTATGTATACCTACCTTCAAGGCCGCGGGTGTAACTGCGTTTGCTATATTCCTGACCGTATGGACGAGGGGTACGGTATGAATATTCCCGCGGTGGAAAAATTAGCGGCAGACGGTGTGGGGCTTATTATAACCGTTGATAACGGTATTGCCTGCGTTAAAGAGGTTGAAAGAGCTAAAGAACTCGGTATGGCGGTAATAGTTACCGACCACCACTTGCCGGGCGAAGTGCTGCCCGCCGCCGACGCAGTGGTAGACCCGCACAGGGCGGACTGCCCCTCGGACTTTAAGGAAATATGCGGTGCAGAGGTTGCCTTTAAGCTTATTTGCGTGGCAGAGGGAAAAGAGCCCGAAGAACTGATATATGAATATGCGGATATTTTAAGCGTGGCGGTCACCGCCGACGTTATGCCGCTGAAATTTGAAAACCGCAGCATTGTAAAGCTGGGAATAGAAAAGCTGAAAAACGCGCCCTCAAAGGGGCTTTCGGCGATAATGAGCGTGGCGGGGCTTGAGAGGAACGATATGAACGCAACCCGCATAGCTTACGGCATTGCCCCCAGAATAAACGCGGCGGGCAGGCTCGGCAGCGCAGATATTGCCTTTAGGCTGCTCACCACCGACAGTATGACCGAGGCGCTGGAGCTTGCAAACCAAATAGATGCGCTGAACGCAGAACGCCGCGGAACAGAAAAGGGTATTTTTGAAAAGGCGGCAGAAATAATAGAAAGAGAGGGGCTTTCCTACCGCCGCGTTATAGTGGTAAGCGGGGAAAACTGGCACCCGGGCGTTGTGGGTATAGTGGCGGCGCGAATTACCGAGCGCTACGGCAAGCCGACTGTAGTAATCTCCGAAAACGGCGATATATCCACAGGCTCTGCCCGCAGTATTGAAGGCTTTTCGATTTTTGAGGCTATAAGCTATTCCGCCGACCTGCTTACAAAATTCGGCGGGCACAGGCAAGCCGCGGGCTTGAGCCTTAAAACAGAGAATATAAACGCTTTCAGGGAGAAAATAAACGAATATGCCGAAAGCATTGACTTTACAGCTCCCGTTTTAAGGCTTGACTGCAAATTAAAGCCCTCGGCGCTTACCCTTGATTTATCCGAGGCGATAAAGCTGTTAGAACCGTTCGGTATGGGCAACCCGATGCCTGTTTTCGGGCTTTTCGGCGTTACCCTTGCAAGAATTACGCCAATAGGGGGCGGGAAGCACCTGCGCCTTATTTTTTCAAAGAGTGAAAACTCCTTTCAAGCGTTGCTTTTCGGCGTAACGCCCGAGCGCTTTTGCTTTAAAGAGGGCGATATTTTAGACGCGGCGGTTACGGTTGAAACCAATTTTTACGCGGGCGAGTATAATTTATCGGTTCAGATAAAGGCGCTCAGAATGAGCGGAACGGATGATGAAAGGCTTTTCAGGGAAATGGATAATTTAGAGCTTTTCTTATCCGGCAAAAGCTTTGATATAAACGAGGTTTTCCCCACACGGCAGGAGACCGGAACGGTTTATAAAGCTATAGCGGCGGATCCGACAAGCGCAGAGCGTATAAAATATTTGCTGCTTTCAAACCCCGGCTATGCCAAAACAGAGGTATCGCTGACGGTGCTGACCGAGCTGGGGCTTATTAAAAAGGGCGCGGACGGCGTTTTAAGAACAACGGGCGCTAAGGGAGACCTGCACAATTCGCCTACATATAAAAAGCTATTGGAAAGGGGAGCGGAAAAATGACCGAGGCACAGCAAAGAGATTACGATAAGCTATATAAGCAAATGCAGGATTTCGGTGGAAAGTACGATTATAAGCTTATAAAAAAAGCGTTTGAATACTGCGTTTTAAAGCACGACGGTCAAAAGCGCTGGACAAACGAGGATTACTATATTCACCCGTTTAACGTGGCGCTTATAATCGTCTCCCTCGGAATGGACAGCGAGTCTATAGCCGCTGCCCTTCTACACGATGTGGTGGAGGACACCGACGCAACGGTTGAGGATGTAAAGCGCGAGTTCGGCGACGAGGTGGCGCTGCTGGTTGACGGCGTTACCAAAATAGGCAGGCTTAATTTTACCACCAAGGAGCAGCAGCAGGCGGAGAGCCTTAGAAAAATGCTCATTGCAATGGGGCAGGATATACGCGTAATAATTATAAAGCTTGCCGACCGACTGCACAATATGCGCACGATTGACGCAATGCCCGCGCAAAAGCAGAGGGATAAATCGGTAGAAACGCTGGAAATTTACGCCCCGATAGCCCACAGGCTCGGTATACGCCCCGTTAAGGAGGAGCTTGAGGACCTTGCAATAAAGCACCTTGACCCCGTTGCCTACAAGGAAATTGAAGACCTGCTGATGTTAAGAAAGCAGCACCGCGAGCAGATTTTGGAAGAAATAAAGCAGCGTATAGAAAAGCGGCTGAAAGAAGAAATGCCGGGCGTGGAAATGGCGTTTCAGGGCAGAATAAAATCAATATACGGCATTTACCGCAAAATGTATGTTCAGGGCAAGGACTTTGACGAAATTTACGATATTTACGCCATAAGAATTATAACCGACACCGTGGCGGACTGCTACAATATTCTCGGTATTATGCACGATATGTTCCGCCCGATACCCAACAGGTTTAAGGACTATATTTCCACCCCTAAGCCTAATATGTACCAGTCGCTCCACACCACGGTTATAAGCCGTGCGGGAATACCCTTTGAAATTCAAATTCGCACCTTTGAAATGCACCATACCGCGGAGTTCGGTATAGCGGCGCACTGGAAGTATAAAGAGGGCATTACCGATAATAACGCCAAAATGGAGCGTCGGCTTGAGTGGATAAGGCAGATACTTGATTCGCAGGCGGCTTCTACCGACGCTTCCGACCTTGTGCGCAGCATAAAGGTCGATTTATCACAGGAGGACGTTTTTGCGGTTACTCCACGAGGCGACGTTATAAATCTGCCCGTAGGCTCTACCATAGTGGATTTTGCCTTTGCAATACATTCGGCGATAGGTACTAAAATGGTGGGCGCTAAAGTTGACGGAAAAATAGTACCCATAAACCACGAGGTGAAAACCGGCGAGGTAATTGAAATTTTAACCACCAATCAGCCGGGGCACGGGCCCAGCCGCGACTGGCTCAATATTGCGGTGACCTCACAGGCAAAATCAAAAATCCGCTCGTGGTTCAAAAAGGAAAAACGCGCCGAAAACATCGCCGCAGGCAAGCTGGATGTTGAGCGGGAGTTCCGCCGCAACGGAATTGAGCTGCCCGAAAATGAAAACGCGGAGTTTATTGAAGATGTTGCAAAACGGCTTAAATTTTCGGGAGCGGACGAGTTCTACGCCGCAATAGGCTACGGCGGAATACTGCTTTCAAAAATAATGCCGCGAATAAAAGAGGATTACAACAAGCGCACCGCCGCGCAAAAGCCGCAGGAAATTGTTACCGTGCCCGAAACGCGGCGCAGTAAATCGTCCGAGGGCGTTGTGGTGGACGGCATTGATAACTGTCTTATAAAGCTCTCGAAATGCTGTACTCCGCTGCCGGGCGATGATATTATAGGCTTTATTACACGCGGTCACGGCGTTTCAATTCATAAGCGGGATTGCAATAACGTGCCTGTTAATATTGCCGATTCCCCCGAGCCGGAGCGCTGGATTCCCGCGCACTGGGACGGCACTCAATCGGAAAAGTTTATATCTACCCTGCAGGTTTCTGCAATCGACCGCGAGGGACTTTTAATAGACGTTATGAACGCGGTGCAGAATATGCGCGTTCCCGTGCACAGCATAAGCGCAAGGCAAACAAAGAGCGGCAACTGCTTGGTTATAATGTCGCTCTCGGCTGAAAGCGTTGAGCACCTTAAAAGCATTATAGCGCGGCTTGAAAAGCTACAGGGCGTTTTCGGCGTGGAAAGGATAAATCAGTAATGAAAGCAGTAATTCAGCGTGTAAAAAACGCAAGCGTGGCGGTAAACGGCGAAACCGTGGGAAAATGCGGCGAGGGGCTTATGGTGCTTTTCGGCGCCGAAACGGGCGACACCGCAGAGGACGCGGCATTGCTTGCCAAAAAAACGGCGGCTTTGCGTATATTCTGTGATGAAAACGATAAAATGAACCGCTCGGTTTGCGATATAAAGGGCGAAATGCTGGTAATTTCCCAGTTTACCTTGTGCGCCGATGTTAAAAAGGGCAACCGCCCCTCGTTTACGGGCGCAATGGAACCCGAAAAGGCAAACAAGCTGTATATGCTTTACTGCGAGGAATTGCGGAAAAACGGCATTAAAAGCGTTGAAACGGGAATTTTCGGCGCGGATATGCAGGTATCTTTAATAAACGACGGACCGGTTACAATTTTGTTTGATACAGCTGTATGGAGGAAAAATGGAAATCAGAGCAATACACTTAGGACTGATTAAAACAAACTGCTACCTAATTTCAACCGATAAGGCGGCGGTGGTTATAGACCCCGGCTTTAAAACCGAAATAACTGCGGATTTTTTAAAGGCGAACGGGGGAAAGGCACGAATGATACTTATAACCCACGCGCACTTTGACCACATAGGCGGGGCGGAAGCTTTAAGAGACGAAACGGGTGTGGAAATAGGTATAGGCGAGCTTGACGCGCCCGCCCTCAGAGATACCGAGCTTAATTTATCGGATAAATTCCATGCGCACATAGCCCCCTTTTCGGCTGACCGCACATTTTGCGACGGCGAAAAGTTTAGTGTGGGCGATATTGATTTTGAGGTTATTTTAACCCCGGGGCATACCGTGGGCGGCGTTTCCTACCTTTCGGGCGAAAGCCTTTTTTCGGGTGATACGCTTTTTGCGGGCGCCGTGGGCAGAACCGATATGCCGGGCGGCAGCCTTAAAGCCCTAAAAAAATCGCTTAAACGGCTGATAGCCCTGCCGGAGGAAACCAAGGTTTACCCCGGTCACGGTGATTTTACTACCGTGGGGTACGAAAAAGAAAACAATATGTTTGTGTGGTAAAAATGAAACTGTGTTTAATAGGTCATTCATTCGGCTATGAGCTTGAAAAGCTGATAAGAATTTTTCTTCCGTTTGAAAAAATTGAAATATGCGAAAGCAGGGATAATTCCGACCGTGCCGCCGTAACCGTTTTATCGTGTGAAAACGGCGTAACGCGCCTGTCGGCTGAGCTTATTCTCGGTGAAAATACTTATACCGATGAAAAAACGCTTGAAAACAGCGCGGAAAATTATGAGAAAGAGTGCGAACGGCTTATAGCCGCCGCACTCTATAATTGCTTTGTTGCGGCATCGGGTTACACACCGCCGTGGGGAATACTTACGGGCGTTCGCCCCGCCAAGCTTTTTTCGCGGCTTTGCAGGGCAGAGGGGGAGACTGCAGCAGAGCAGTATTTTAAAAACGCGCTGTATGTGAAGCCCGCCAAAACAGAGCTTTGCAAAAAAACCGTTGCGGCGGAGAAAAGAATAACCGATTTATCGGGCAAAAGCTCCTACAGCCTTTATATTTCAATCCCGTTTTGCCCAACAAGGTGCGCCTATTGCTCCTTTGTTTCGCACTCGGTAGAGCAGGCACGCAGGCTTATACCGCAGTATATAGCCCTTTTATGCGAGGAATTAAGGCTTACGGCGGAAATAGCGAAAAAGCTTTCTTTAAAGCTTGAAACAATATACATAGGCGGTGGAACGCCCACCTCCGTAACCGCTGAGCAGCTTGAAGAAATAATGTCGGCAGTGGCGGAGAATTTCCCCGTACAGAGCGTGGCTGAATACACGGTAGAGGCGGGCAGACCCGACACCGTAACAAAGGAAAAGCTGGAAGTTATAAAGCGTATGGGCGCTTCAAGAATCAGCATAAACCCGCAGACTATGAACGACGAGGTGCTTAAAAACATAGGCAGAAAGCATACCGCCGCCCAAACCGAGGCAGCATTTCGGCTTGCAAGGGAGTGCGGCTTTAAAAACATAAATACCGACCTTATAACGGGCTTGCCGGGTGATACGCCCTTAAGCTTTGAAAACACGCTTTCCCGCGTGCTGGCGCTTTGCCCCGAAAGCGTTACCGTTCACTCGCTTTCAATGAAACGTTCGTCCACGCTTAACACATCGGGGCTTTTCCCCGAGGCGCAAATGGGCGCGGCGGCTGCCGAAATGGTGGAATACGCCGAAAAAACGCTTGAAACCGCAGGAATTTACCCATACTATATGTATAGGCAGAGCAAAACCGTAGGGAATCTTGAAAATGTGGGCTATGCAAAGCCGGGAACGGAATGTCTTTACAATGTTTATACTATGGACGAAACCCACACAATTCTTGCCTGCGGCGCGTCTGCCGTTACAAAAATGAGAGAACCGGGCGGAAATAATATCGAACGCATTTTTAACTTCAAATATCCATATGAATATATCAGTCGGTTTTCTGAGCTTAAGGAACGGAAGGACGGTATTCTGAAATTCTATGAAAAGTACCCTGCAAACAATAAATAGCTATGCCGAAACAAGCCCCGAGGAGCTTGTTTTGCGCGCCGAGCGGCACTATCGGAACGAAATATCCGCGGTGGCGGATAAAATAATACAAAACAAAAGCATAAAGGTCATTGCAATAGCGGGTCCTTCCTCATCGGGAAAAACCACCACGGCGCATATGCTGCGCGGGTGCCTTGCCGAAAGGGGCGTTAAAACCGACGTTATTTCGCTTGACGATTTTTACCTGCCGCCTGAGCGTTTGCCGCTGCTGCCCGACGGCACGCAGGATATTGAATCGGTAAACGCGCTTGATATTCCGCTTATAAACAAGTGCTTTAATAAAGCGCTTGAAAGCGGCAAAACATATTTGCCGCAGTTTGATTTTCAGGCGAAAAAGCGTATAGAAAACGCGCGTGAGCTTGATATTACGGGCAACAGCATTGTAATAGTTGAGGGGTTGCACGCCTTAAACCCTGTTTTGACAGGCATTATTCCGCACAAAAAGCTTTTCAAGGCGTATATAAGCGTAAACCGCAGCATTGAGGATGAAAACGGCGAAGTATTGCTTACAAGCCGCCAAATAAGGCTTGTGCGCCGAATTTTGAGGGACAGAATATTCCGCAGCACCTCCCCTGCAGAGACCCTGAACCTATGGAATGGCGTAACGGCGGGCGAGGAAAAATACCTTTACTGCTTTAAAGATAGGGCGGATATACTGATTAAGACCCTCCATATTTACGAGCCTTGCCTTTATAAAAGCGAACTTTCCGCTTTAAAGGAAGAGACCGCGCAATGCGCGGATAACACGTATTTTATGAAAACGCTTGAAAGCATTGAACGCTTTTACCCGATAGATAGGTCCTTAATACCCGAAAATTCGCTGATACGTGAATTTATCGGTTGAAAAAAGCTTTGAAATGTGATAAAATTTTAATTACAGGAGGTAATATTTATGGATTTTTTTGATGATGCAGTAAATAAAGCAAAGGAAGCGCTCGACGTTGCCTGCAAAAAGACAAACGAGGTTGTAACCACCCAAAAGCAGAGGTTTGATATAGCCTCGCTTGAAGCTAAGCGCACAAGGGATTTTGAGGCGCTGGGCAGATATTATTATGCCGAGATAAAGGACGCCGAAATAACCGACGAAAAGGCGGCTGAACTGGTTACCGCCATAAACGAGAAGACCGAGAAGATAGAGACGCTGCGCCGCGAGATAAACAACATAAAGAATAAGCGCGTTTGCCCCAAGTGCGGTGCTTCTATTGATAAAAACTCGGTTTATTGCAATTTCTGCGGTGAAAAGCTCGTTTTTGAAAGCGCGGCAGAGCCCGAAAAAGAGGATAAAACCGAGGAAGAATAATCAAATGCAGGAATACAAAAAAATCGGCATAATTGTTGCCGATGATGAAGAATTTAAGCCCCTTGCCGACCTTGTGACAAGGGGTGAATTTTCGGAAAGCTATTTTCTGAAAAGAAAAATACTTAATTTCAAAACGGGTAAGGCTGATGTGTACGCCTGCTTTTGCGGCATAGGCAAGGTTAATGCCGCCGCTGCCGCCGCGCATTTTGTTGATATGGGCTGTGAAATAATACTTAACTACGGCTTATCCGGCGGGATAGACGGTGTTCGCCGCGGCGATATTTGCGTTTGCTCCCGCTTTTTAGAGCACGATTTTGACTTGACGGGCATAGGCTACAAGCCCTGTGAAAAGCCGTGGCAGGAGTATATTTACAATGCGGACAAGCGCCTGAACAGCCGTATTTTATCACTGCTGCCGGGGGCGGTTACCGGCACTGCGGTTACCGGCGACTGCTTTGTGACCGACGATAATCTGCGCGAAAGGCTTAAAAATGATTTCGGCGCGGTTTGCTGCGATATGGAGACCGCCGCTATCGCCTATGTCTGCTATTATGCGGGCGTGCCGTTTGCCGCTGTTCGCAGAATATCGGATGACGCGGGCGCAGGCGCGGGAGACGTTTACCGCGAGATGAACAACTCGGGCGAGACCGTACTTTCGGATTTTATTCTTGAATGTGCGCGCTTAGCGGCAGAGCTTTGAGCGCGGCGGAAAATAAGCGCCGAAGTATGCAATACGGCACGGCGGTGCTGCTTATATCTGCCGTTATTGTAAAGCTTATAGGCGCGCTTTTTAAAATTCCGCTGTCTTCGGCGCATTGTTTAGGTGACGAGGGCTTCGGCTTTTTTTCCTCTGCTTACGATTTATTTTCGCCGCTTTACTCTCTTGCAATGGCGGGGCTGCCGGTGGCAACAGCGAGAACCGTTTCGGAGCATATAGCGGCGGGCAGATACCGCGACGCCCGCTTATCTTACAGGCTTTCGCGTAAATTTTTCCTTATAGCGGGAATTATGGGAACGGCTGTTTTCGCGGCTTTGGTAATTCCATTTGTAAGGCTTACCGACGCTACTGGTAAAACCGCCCCCGCGCTTTTTGCGGTGGCGCCCGCGGTGCTTTTTTCCTGCATTTTATCGGCGGAGCGCGGGTATTACGAGGGGCTTAACAATATGCTCCCCACCGCCGTTTCAGAGCTTACAGAGGCGCTGTGCAAGCTGATTTTGGGTCTCGGTGCGGCGTTTATAACAGTGCGGCTTACGGGCAGCACGGTATGGGGCGCTGCGGCGGCAATGGCGGGAATAACCGTCGGTACGCTTTTTGCGTTTCTTTACACCCGCATTTACGCTAAATTGAAGGGCGACGGCATTACGGTTGAGATGCTTGAAAACAGCCCCGAGCCGCAAAGCGGCGCTGCCGCTCTTAAAAAAATGATATTGCTTACACTGCCTATTGCGCTTACCTCGCTTACCGTTAATATTCCGCCTATGATTGACGCATTTACGGTAAAAAGCGGGCTTGAAGGGCTGATAAACGGCGGCACGGATTTAAGGGAAATTTACCGCTCGGTTTTTGAAAACGGCGATATACCCGATTTATCGGCTTTCCCCGTATTGCTTTACGGCATACGGGGCAAGGCTTATACCGTTTTCAACCTTGTGCCCGCCTTTACCTCGGTAATAGGCGTGGGCGCTGTGCCCGCAATAGCGGCGGCAGCAGCAAGGGGAAATACGGCGGAACTCAAAAAGAATATAAACACCGTGCTTAAAACCGCGGCGCTTATATCTCTGCCCGCCGCGTGCGGACTTATAGCAATAGGCGGCAGAATAACCGATTTTTTATACGATACCGAGGCTTCCGCCGTAATAGGCGGCGAAATGCTTACACTTTACGGCTTTGCGGCGCTTTTCGCGGGCTTTTTAGTGCCGCTGGGCGGCATATTGCAGGCGGTGGGCAGGCAAAACGCGGTGCTTTTAAACACGGCTGTCGGCACGGCGGTAAAGCTGATTGTAAATATTATTGCGGTGTCAGTACCGAAAATCAATGTTATGGGCTCGGCGCTCGGCACCGTGCTATGCTTTTTTGTGATTTTTCTGCTTGATATTGCGGTTTTAATAAAGGCGGTGGGCTTTGCGCCCGATAGCGTGAATGTATTTTTAAAGCCGCTTGCTTCAGCCGTCTTTTGTGGGCTTGCGGCACGGCTTACGGTAATGCTCGGCAGCTCGCGGGGGGTAACTCTGCTTGCCGTTTTTGTCGCCGCTTTGGTGTATGCGGCGCTGATTATTGCCCTTAAAACGGTATCGGAAAGTGATTTCCCCGATTCGGACAAAGGAAAAAAGCTGGCTGAATTTTGTAGAAAACATAGAATTATTCGCTGAAAACGGGGGTTTAAAACGAGGTTTTTATGTTCTTTTACAGAAAAATCAAATTTTTAACGAAAATAGATTGATTTTTTTCTTAAAGTATGGTAAAAATATATAGTACAAGCTTTACGCTTGTGCCTAACAGATTTCAAACGAGAAATCGTTGAAAAATTTTTTTGGAGGTTCTTAAAAATGAACAAAACAGAATTAGTAGTATCAATTGCTGAAAAGGCAGCTATTTCAAAGAAGGACGCCGAAAAAGCACTTTCCGCTTTTCTCGACACTGTTGCTGAAGAGCTCAAAAAGGGCGAGAAGATTCAGCTTGTAGGCTTCGGTACTTTTGAAGTACGCGAGCGCGCTGCAAGAACCGGTATCAATCCGCAGACCAAGCAGACTATTGAAATTGCCGCTTCCAAGAATCCCGTATTCAAAGCAGGTAAGGCTCTTAAGGATTCTCTTTCTAAGTAATTTAATACTTAAAGCCGAGCCGCCCATAAGGGCGGCTCTTGTTTTTAGGATGACTGTTATGAGACTTGATAAATATTTAAAGGTATCGCGAATAATCAAAAGGCGCACCGTTGCAAATGAAGCGTGCGACGCAGGCAGAGTGGCTGTAAACGGCAAGCCCGCGCGCGCGTCGTATGACGTTAAGGTTGGGGATATTTTGGAAATATCCTTCGGGGCAAGACTTTTCAAAGCCGAGGTCACATCGGTTGCGGAGACCGTGCGTAAGGACGACGCCGCAGGGCTTTACCGCGTTATTGAGTAATAAGCCGCCGCACCCCTCAATATATTTTATTGAGGGGTGTTTACGGTGGATGAGGTTATTCGCAGCAATCAAAATATAATAATAGAGGACAGAAAAAAGCTCACGCTTTCGGGAGTAAAGGACGTTATTTCGTTCGATGATGAAACGCTGCTGCTTGAAACGGTGCTCGGCAGGCTGACGGTAAAGGGCGCGGGGCTTCACATAGTGAATTTTGATACCGCAAGCGGCGATTTATTCGCCGAGGGCAAGATCTACGCCGCGGTGTATACATCGGACGAGAAAAACGGCGGTTTTTTCTCCCGCGTTTTCAGGTGAGCTATGTGGGAAATAGATAATATTTCGCAGCTTATCGCCTTTTTGTTATCCTTGGCGGTCGGCTGCGTTTTCTGCCTTATTTACGATATTTTCCGCGCGGTGCGCAAAAGCTTTAAAAGAAACGCGGCGGCGATGTTTTTTGAAGATGTTCTGTATTCACTGCTCTGCGGCGTTATAGGCTTTTGTTTTTTGCTCGGCACTACGGGCGGGGATTTACGCGCGTTTGCGTTTATAGGTATGGGCGCGGGTTTTTTTATTTGCAGGTTTACTCTGTCGCGCCTGTTTTTGCCCGTGTTGCTTTTTATTATACGCGCATTGCGGCGTGTGTTCGGCGGAATTTCCCGCATTTCGGCGGCGGTTTTTACGGCAATTGACAAGGCTTTTTGCAAATGCGGGGAGAAAATGCGAATTTTTTTCAAATTCCTTGCAAATAGTTTAAAAAAAGGCTTGAAAAAGAAGTAAGGTTTGTTGTATACTGAATTTATATCAAAAAAACGTTTGGAGCGCTGAAATTATGAAAAAGAAAAAGCGCAGGAATAAAAGCATTATCCTGCGGATTATGATTCTCGGCGTATGCGCTTATATGGTGTTCACATTTGCGGGGCTTTGGAAAACCTGGAATGACAGCACCAAGCAGTTAAACGAGCTTAAAGCGCAGTATTCCGCCGAAAAAAATGATATTGAGGAGCTTAAAGCAATGCTTGAGGACGGCTCGAAAACCAAGATCATTGAAAAGGCGGCGCGTGAGCGCTTAGGGTACGTTTATCCGGACGAGCAGATATTTATTGATATATCGGGAAACTGAAATTTTTTGAGGAGGACATTCGGCTTTTATGCAGCTAACTATCGGACAAATTGTTGAGGGAAAAATAACCGGAATTACCAACTTCGGCGTTTTCGTGGATCTCGGTGAGGGAAAAACGGGAATGGTACATATTTCGGAGGTTGCCCGTACCTATGTAAACGATATTAAGGAATTTGTTAAAATAGGCGACGAGGTTAAAATGAAGGTATTGAACGTCGGGGAGGACGGGAAAATATCACTCAGCATTAAAAGAGCCCTTGAGCCGGAAAAAACAAGCGAGCCCAGAGAGCGCAGGGAAAGGCGCAATTCGCCCCCGCCGAAAATTGACGGCTCGTATACCTGGACTCCCAAAAAGGCGGAGCCGCAGAGCTTTGAAGAAATGATGAACCGCTTTAAGCAGACAAGCGACGAAAAGTTCTCCGATTTAAAGCGTAAAAACCCGGAGGCAAGGCGCACCAAGCGCGGCGCGGGTAAATAATTTTTATGGATAATATAAAGCTTATTGCCCCATGCCTTTTCGGTGTTGAAAGCATAGCGGCTGATGAATTTCGCCGTATGGGCTTTGAAAGCGTTGCTGCCGAAAACGGCAGGGTAAAGCTTTCAGGCAGCCTTAATATGCTGGCGCGCGCTAACATTTGCTCACGCTACGCAGAGCGTATTATGATAGACGTGGGCGAATTCAGCGCTGCAACCTTCACAGAGCTTTTTGACGGCGTTAAGGCGCTGCCGTGGGAAGACTATATAGGTAAGACAGACGCTTTCCCCGTAAACGGCAGGAGCATTGATTCGGTGCTTTTCAGCATACCCGATTGCCAGTCCATAATTAAAAAGGCTATTGTTGAAAGGCTTAAACAGAAATATCACATATCGCATTTTGAGGAAACCGGCGCGGAATACCGCGTTCGTTTCTTTATTCATAAAAATGTTGCCTCGCTTATGATTGATACCTCGGGTGATGGGCTGCATAAGCGCGGGTACAGAAGAAAATCGAACGACGCGCCGCTCAAGGAAACATTGGGCGCCGCAATGTGCGACCTTGCGAGAATTTACCCCGATACCCTTATGTTCGACCCGTTCTGCGGCAGCGGAACGCTGCTTATAGAGGCAGCTTTAAAGGCTACCAATACCGCCCCGGGGCTCAGGCGTTTCTTTTCGGCTGAGCGCTTCGGCTTTATTCCCGAAAACATATGGCGCGAGGAAAGAATGCGCGCGCAGGACCTTATTGTGCATAATATAGATTTCAGGGCACAGGGGTTTGATAATGACCCGAACGCCGTAGCCTTAACCAATGAAAACGCTGAAAAAGCGGGTATGAAAAAATACGTTAAGGCGGCGGTCGGCGATATTCGCGATTTTACCGTGCCCGATGAAAGGTGTCTTGTAATTACCAACCCGCCCTACGGCGAAAGACTGCTTGACGTTAAGGCGGCGGAGGAGCTGTATACCGTAATGGGGCAGCGCTTTAAAGAGGGCTGCGGCAGAAAATACTACATTATAAGCCCGCACGATGAATTTGAGCGTTTCTTCGGCAGAGAGGCGGATAAACGCCGAAAGCTGTATAACGGAATGATAAAATGCCAGCTGTTTATGTATTTTAAAAACAGGGAGCGTTAAATTGTGGGTAAGAAAAAAATCAATATTGTAGAGGGCATTAAAAGCAAAAAGGGCTTAATAGGCGAGTTTAAGGAGTTTATTTCCCGCGGCAACGTTATTGACCTTGCGGTCGGCGTGGTAATGGGCAGCGCGTTTACGGCAATAGTAACCTCGCTTGTAAACGATATGATAACCCCGCTTATAGGTCTTATTATGGGCGGTATTGATTTTTCCGATTTAAAGGTTACAATTCCCTCGGCAATAGAGGGCGTAAAGGACGCGGAAATATGTTACGGCAAATTTATACAGGCGGTTATAAACTTCCTTATAGTTTCGCTTGTTATATTCTTTGTTATTAAGGCTATGAACAGCCTTAAGCGCAAAAAGGAAGAGGTAAAGGAAGAGGAAAAGCCCGCAGAGCCTACGGAAGATATTTTACTGCTCCGCGAAATAAGGGATTCACTTAAAAAATAATTATTGACAACAGTAAAAACAGGTATATAATATAATTATAATCTTCAGGGCGGGGTGAAATTCCCCACCGGCGGTAAAGCCCGCGAGCCTTTTTTGGCTGATCAGGTGCAATTCCTGAGCCGACGGTACAGTCCGGATGAAAGAAGAAATGTGCTGTATGCATTTTTTACGCCCGCGTTTTAAAGCGCGGGCTTTTCTTTTCCCCTGAAAAGAAAGGAAATGATTTTTAATGAAAAAACAAAAATTTTTAAGGGGTCTTGCAGTCAGCGGTATAATGGGTGCGCTGGGCTTTGTGCTTATGCTGCTTGAATTTCCGCTACCGTTTATTATTCCGCCGTTTATCAAGCTGGATTTTTCAGAAATACCCGCAATTATCACGGCGTATGCCTTCGGTCCGCAGTACGGTATTCTGGTGTGCTTAATCAAGAACTTAGCTCACCTGCCGTTTACCGGCTCCGCAGGGGTGGGCGAGCTTTCAAATTTTGTTTTGGGCGCGGTGTTTGTGGGCGTTGCAGGGCTTTTTTACAGGCATAAAAAAACACGCAAAAACGCGTTTTTGGGGGCGGCTGCGGGTGCGTTTGCAATGGCGGCAATAAGCGTTGTAACCAACTATTTTGTGGTTTACCCCGCCTACGTGGTGCTTTACAATATGCCTATGAACGCTATTATAGGAATGTACAAAGCAATTCTGCCCGCTTCCGATACGCTGCTTAAATCGCTGCTTATTTTTAATGTGCCGTTTACCTTTGTTAAGGGTATGATAGATACCGCCGTTTGCTTTGCGGTTTATAAGCGGATATCACCCATATTAAAGCATTAAATAACACACCCCTGTTATCATCGCAGGGGTGTGTTGGTTTTTAATCGGTTATTACTATTTTTTCTATTATCGGCTGATTTTCCTTTGAAACTGTGCCGTTTGAGTCGGTAACGGGTGTGTTTTCAGCTATTTTATCAACCACGTCCATACCCTCCGAAACATGACCGAAAGCGGCGTAAGAGCCGTCAAGATAATCGCCGTCCTTGTGCATTATAAAGAACTGGGAGGAGGCGCTGTTGTTATCCTGTGAGCGTGCCATGGAAATAACCCCGCGCTTGTGGGAAATGTTGTTTTCCACGCCGTTTTTAGAAAACTCGCCGCGTATTGTTTTATCGCTGCCACCGGTGCCGTTGCCCTTGGGGTCGCCTCCCTGAATCATAAAGCCCTTTATTATGCGGTGGAAGGTAAGCCCATCGTAAAAGCCGCTTTTTGCAAGCTCCACAAAGTTTTTAACGGTTATCGGGGCGGTGTCGCCGTCAAGCACAAGCTTTATATCGCCGTAATCCTTAACTGTTATAACTGCGTGGTGGGTGCCGTAGCCGCTGCCGGTATCGCTGTCAAACTCACTCTGCCTTTTTGAGCAGGCGCAAAATGTAAGGGTCAGCGCCGCTGCGGATAATATTGCTATAATTTTTTTAACGGTCATATCTGTCGTCGCCTTTCTTTTTCCCGTAGGGAATATATTTTACCTTTCGCTTTCTTATTCTTGCAATATTGAGCCTTATTATCATAAGTATAAATATCACAATTACAAGCGCGATAAGTATATAAACTATTTTCATATAAAACGAGCCGAAAAAGCCCTTTACGGCTCTGAGGGCTATAAGCAGCTTACTCGCCTTAACGCTGCTGCCCGCTACCAAATTTACCGTGCCTATTACCTGCTCGGCGTACACAATATCCGCCGTGCCGAGCACCTCGCCCTTTTTAATAGGTGCGTCCTTTTTTTCGTAATTAAGCTTTGGCTTTACAACTATTGTTGAACTGTCCGCTTCATTCGGCAGCACCGTAACAAAGGGCTTTTCAAAATAAAGCGGTACAAAATCGGTTTCGAACGATAAATCAACCGGCAGCTCGCAAACAGGCTCGGTGGAATCCGCTACCTGCTTGAATGAAAAATTATTGAACGCCCAGCGGTAAAGGTTTGCCGAGTCTATAAACTCATACCTTTTACCTGCGTTTGCGGGGCAGTTCATAAGTATGCACATATAATTGTAGCCGTTATAGGTTGCGGTGCTTACAAGGCACCTGCCCGCTTCATCGGTAAAGCCGGTTTTAACACCCCTTGCGTATTGGTAATAGTAGTTTGTATTGGGGTCCTGCAAATAGTTGGTGGTGGAAATGGTGCGCTTGCCCGACATATTGGTAGCCTCTATTGTGTAGCGCGCCGTTTCGCAAATGGTTTTAAAGGTCTCGTTTTTAAGGGCGTAGGTAGCAAGGGTGTGAATATCCCGCACGGTGGTGTAGGTCTGTTCATCGTGCAGCCCCACGGGGTTGCTGTAGTGCGTTCCCGTAAGCCCCAGTTCCGCCGCCTTATTGTTCATCTGCTCAACAAACGCTTCCACGCTGCCGCCGTAATACAGCGCCGCTAAGTACGCGCAATCGCCGAAAGAGGACATAAGCACGGTATAAACCAAGTCAAGCTGGGTTATTTCTTCCCCGATTTTAAGGTTTGAAACCGCGCTGCCCGTGCCGGTTATCAGCCTGTCAACCTCTTTTGACATGGCAACCTTGCCTGTAGGGTCGTACTTTTCGCTTTCGAGCATAAGCGTTACGGTCATAATTTTGGTTATTGAGGCGGGGTATACCTTTTCGTCAATATTTTTGGAGTACAGCGTCTCGCCCGTATCCATAGATACAAGCATACCTGCCTTTGCCGATACCTCAAAGCCCGTAATTTCATACGCCGAGGCGGTAAAAGCCGGAGAAATAACAGCCACGACCGTTAAAATAGTTAAAAAAACGTAAATTATTTTTTTAGGCATGGAAATCTCCCTTGAAATATAGTATAATGCTATTATATCATATAATTTTCAAATTTAAAGACCTAATTTTTTTTAAGTAGGTGAAATTTACGGTTTATATTACGGGAGATACGCACGGCTGTCTTGAACGGCTGTACGATAAAAATTTCAGAAAATTAAAAAGCGGAGACGTGCTTATAGTTTGCGGTGATTTCGGCTATATATTCGATGGCGGAAAAACCGAAAAGCAGGTGATAGACTACCTTGCGACAAGGCGGTTTGTAACCGCGTTTGTAGACGGCACACACGATAACCTTACCACCATAAACAAAGCGCGCGTGACCTACTGGCACGGCGGAATGGTGCACAGAATAAAGGGCAACCTTATACACCTTATGCGCGGGCAGATTTTTGAAATTGAGGGCAACAGCTTTTTCACTTTCGGCGGCGGCGAGAGTAACGATAAGGATATGCGCATAGCCTCGGGCAACTGGTGGCGCGAGGAGGAGCCTACGCCTTTTGAAATGGCGGAGGGCGCAAAGCGGCTTGACGCGGCAGGGCTTAGTGTCGATTATATTATAACCCACGAGCCACCCTCGCTTGTAAAAAGCGCCATACTTTTGCGCAGGGGCGACGCTGACCGCATAAACAAGCTTAACGGCTACCTTGAAGAAATAGGGCGCTCCTGCAAGTTCAGGCACTGGTATTTCGGCTCGCTGCACGAGGACAGGGTAATAACCGAGCGCCACACCTGCGTGTTTAAGGAAATGATACCCATAGCCCCCGGTGGCACGGTAAGCAAAAAGGCAAAGCGCAGGCAGGCGGCGTTTACCGCCGCGACTTGACAGATATGGTATAATTTACTTATAAATATACTCGGAGGAAGTTTATGATAAACACCGAAAGACTCTGCCCCGGCTGTATGAACGATAACGGCGGGGAGAAAATATGTCCTATATGCGGCTATGATTCAGCAAGCCGCAATCCCGATGTTTGCCTGCCGGTAGGCTTTACGCTTGATAACCGCTATATGGTGGGTCAGGCGAAAAAACGCAACGGCGAGGGAATAACCTATATCGGCTGGGATACTGCCGACGATACCGCCGTGAGCATAAGGGAGTATTTCCCCGCGGGCTTTGCCGAGAGAAACCCCGATAAAACCGTATCGATAATAAGCGGGGGAGAATATATATTCAACGAGGGCTTAATGGAGTTTATGGAAATAAACCGCGAAATAAGCTCATCAGAGCTGCCCGCGCTTATACCCGTTCTCAGTGTTTTTGAAGAAAACGGCACGGTGTATGCCGTTTCGCAAAGCTTTGCCACCATAACCATGGCGGAGTTTTTGCAGCGCAACGGCGGCACTCTTAAATGGGAGCAGGCGCGCCCGCTTTTTCTGCCGCTTATAGATACCGTTAAGGGTATGAACGATATAGGTATAATTCACGGCGGAATATCCTGTAATACCGTGCTTGTGGGGAGAGACGGAAAGCTGCGCATTTCGGGCTATTCTGTAAAGCGCCTGCGCACAGCCGACGGCGGGCTTGAGCCCGAGCTTTTCCCAGGGTTTGCCGCAGTAGAGCAATATAACTCGGAAAGGCTGCTGCCAGGCACATATACCGATGTTTACGGGCTTTGCGCGGTGCTTTTTAACGTGCTTATAGGCACGGTTCCGCCCGAGGCTCCCGAAAGGCTTAAAAACGACTCAATGACCATTCCCGCAAAATTTGCCGAGGAGCTGCCGCGCCACGTTTTGCAGGCGCTGGCGAACGGCTTGCAGGTAATGCCGAAAAACCGCACGCAGAATATTGAGGACTTTAAAAACGAACTGGTTTACGCCGAAACGGGCGAGCCGCAGAAGAAAAACGCCGCGCCCGAAAAGCGCGCTGCCGCTGTGCAAAAGCCGCAGAAAAAGGGCGGCACGGCAAAGTATGTTATAATATCCGCCGCGTGCACAGCCGCAGTGTTTATGGGAATTGTGGCAATACTTGTTTTCACGGTGTTTAAAAACGATATTTTCGGCAATAAAAATGCGTCGGACCAGAGCGGCAGCGTATCCACCGCAGCACCGAGCGTTGCTTCCATAGGTACTATTGACAGCGGTGCCGCCGAAAGCGCGGTGCTTTTCTCGGTGCCCTCTCTCACGGGCAAATATTACGCTGAGCTTGCCGATAATGAGGATTATGAAAAATTCAGCTTTGTTATAAAGGGCAAGGAATTTAACGATAAATACGCAAAGGGGCAAATTTGCGCCCAATCGCTTGCAGAGGGCACACAGGTTGCAAGAGATACCAAAATTGAGGTTACAATAAGTCTGGGACCAAAAGAGGTAAAAATTGCAAACGTTGTGGGGCTTGAAGAAATTAACGCAAAGCTTGAGCTTTTAAAACAGGGCTTTTTGTACGATAATATAGAGGTGCTTGAAAAGTACGATGAAAACAAAAAGCCGGGCGCGGTGCTTGAGCAGGAGCCGAAATACGGCACGCAGATAAGCCCCGACAGCGCGGTTACAATCTATGTAAATTCCTATAAGGGAGACGACAGCTCCGACAGTCTCGGAACTGATTTCAACTGATTTTCAGGGAGGAAAAAATGGCTGCTAAAGTATATCGCATTTCAGAGGGCGTAGAGGGGCTTTTCGTTAAAAACGAAAGGTTCAACACTACGTCAATATCCTTTAACTTTTATTTGCCGCTGGAAAAAGAGACCGCCGCTTCTTACGCGCTGCTGCCCTTTGTGCTTACCACCTGCGGCGAAAAATACCCCGATTTTTCGGTGCTTAACTACCGCCTTGAGCGGCTTTACGGCGCTCAGCTTGACGCGGTTGCCGAAAAGCTGGGCGATTACCAGCTTTTAAAGCTGAGAATGTCGGTTATAAACGATAAATATACCTTTGAAAGCGAGTCGCTTATAAAGCGCGCCTGCGATATGCTTTTAAGCCTTATTTTCGAGCCCAAGGCGGAAAACGGCGCTTTTTGCGCCGATGATTTGGCAAGAGAAAAGCGCAAGGCAATAGAACACGTAAAGGGAGAGATGAGCGAAAAGCGCGTATACGCTAAAAACCGCCTTATTGAAGAAATGTATAAGGGCAGCTGCTACGGCACACCTAAGTGCGGAACGGTGGAGGATATTGAGGCGATAACCGAAGCCTCGCTTTATAAAATGTGGCAAAAAATGCTTGCCACCGCATATATACGCGTTCAGGTTATAGGCGCGGCAGTGCCGCAGGGGCTTTTTGAAGAAATAGGCCGCCACTTTGAAAATACCGAAAGGTATAATATAACCGATTGCACAAAAAGCCAGCCGACAGCCGCTGCCGACAAGCCGCGCACCGTTACCGAGCGGCAGGCTATACAGCAGGGCAAGCTTGTTATGGGCTTTTCTTCCGAAACGGCGGGGGACGACGATAATACCATGCCGCTTATGGTTATGACCGATATTTTCGGCGGCGGACCGTATTCAAGACTTTTTGATAACGTGCGCGAAAAAATGAGCCTTTGCTACTATTGCTCGGCATCATCCTCACGCGTAAAGGGGCTTATAACCGTTGAATCGGGCGTTGAGGAGCAAAACGCCGAAAAAGCTGAAAAGGCAATTTCAGAGCAGCTTGAAATAATGAAAAAGGGCGAGTTTACCGATTTTGAGTTTTCATCATCGGTTAAAAGTCTAAGGGATTCGCTTAATTCCTATAATGACAGTCAGCCGCTGTTGGATTTATGGTACGCGCTTAAAGCCGTTAATAAAAATCTTTATTCACCCGAGGATATTGCGGAGAAAATAAGCGCCGTAACGCGCGATGAAATAATCGCCGCGGCAAACGGGGTAAAACTGCACACGGTATACAAGCTTTTGCCGAAGGATGAAAAAACAGGAGGAAGTTAGCATATGTTTAAAAAAATTACATCGGTAATACTTGTCGCAACAATTGTTTTCTCTTTTTCCGGCTGCTCTTATATAGCATATAAGGATTACTATACTAAGGAAGATTACTTAAATATTTGGAAGCTTGAAGGCGTTCGGTATGACGCCGAGGGAATATCACCGTTATTCCCGGAAAGCATAGAGGATTTAGACGTACAGGAATTCTTTTGCAGGCATGACCAGCAGCTCCCATTGGGCGAAGGAATCCAGATACTTTTAAAAATTCACTATGATACAGACTTATTTGTTTCGGAAAAAGAAAGAATTTCATCAATGACCGAGGAATGTACCGACAGTTTTAACAATCCCGATTTTACGGCTTATTCAACTCAAATATGCAATGAGGGTGTTTCCGAGTATGTACTGATAAATAATGATGAACAAACTATTATATATATATATCTTCAGGATATTCCGAAAAAAGAGATTGAATTAGACCATAAGCTGCTGCCCGAAGAATATGAATAGGCGCACAAAGGAGGAAAAATAATGCAAAAAGAGGTTTTTGAAAGCGATATAGGCGAAAGCTACGTTAAAGCGGTGCACCCCTCGGGGCTTAAAATATATATTCTTGAAAAGCCGCAGTATAATTCGTCCTATGCCATATTCGGCACAAAATACGGCTCTATTGACACCTGCTTTGCGGTAAACGGCGAGAAAGTAAGCGTGCCCGAGGGCATTGCGCACTTTTTGGAGCATAAGCTTTTTGAAAGCGAGGACGGCGACGCCTTTACAAAATACGCTGAAACGGGAGCGGCTGCAAACGCCTTTACCTCGTTTGACCGCACCTGCTATCTTTTTGCCTGCTCCGACAGGTTTTACGATAACCTTGCAATTTTGCTTGATTTTGTTCAGTCGCCATATTTCACTGCGCAGACAGTAAGCAAGGAGCAGGGGATAATCGGGCAGGAAATAAGAATGTACGACGACAGCCCCGACTGGCGCGTCACCTTTAATATGCTGGGCGCTATGTATAAAAACCACCCGGTCAAAATTGATATTGCCGGCACGGTGGAGTCGATAGCGCAAATAGACGATAAACTTTTATACAGTTGCTACAACACGTTTTACAACCTTTCAAATATGTTTATCTGCATTGCGGGCAATGTGAACACCGAAAAGGTTTTGGCGCAGATAAACGGCGCTTTAAAGCCTTCGGAGCCTGTGGAAATTACGCGCATAGGCTGCGATGAGCCCGATACCGTGCAGAAAAACTTCGTATCTCAGAAAATGGCGGTTGCCTACCCTATGTTCTGCTTAGGCTTTAAAGAGCCCGTAAGCGCGCCCGAGCGCACCGTAAAGGAAAAGGTTGCCACCGCGCTGCTGCTTGAAATAATAGCGGGCGACGCTTCTCCCCTTTATAAAAGGCTGATAAACGCGGGGCTTATAAACGATGAGTTCGGCTTTGAATATTTCACTGGCCACGGCTACGCGGCAGTGATGTTTGAGGGTGAATCGTCAGACCCCGAAAAAGTAGCCGCCGAAATTAAGGCGGAAATTGAAAGAATTAAGACCGACGGGATTGATAAAAAGCTGTTTTCCGCCGTTCGCTGCGGAATGTACGGCGACGCGGTGCGCTCCTTTAACAGCGTGGAAAGCATTACAATGAATCTTGTAAACTGCGCTATGTTCGGGTGCGGCCTGTTTGATGAACTTAAATATCTTAAAAACATTACCGCCGAGGACGTTTTAAAGCGCCTGCAGCTGTTAGACGCGGATAAATCGGTGCTTTCGGTAATTGAACCCACAGAGGAGCAGAGGTAATTTATATGAGCTATAACGTAACGCTTTTCGGGCTTAAATTCACCCTTTCGCCCGTTGCTTTCACAATACCGCTGGGTTCAAAGCACTGGGATATATACTGGTACGGCATAATTATAGCCGCGGGCTTTTTGCTGGCGCTTATTTACGGGCTTAAAAAAGCCGGCCGCTACGGGCTTAACCCCGATAAAATGCTTGATGTTATACTGGTTGCAACACCTGTTGCAATACTTTCCGCCCGCGCGTATTACGTTATATTCGACGGCGAGAAATTAGACGGCATTAAGGACTTTTTCGGATTCGGTAATTCCTCGGGTTTTGCGGGGCTTGCCATTTACGGCGGGGTTATAGGCGCGTTTGTATCGGGCGGAATTATGTGCTATATACGCAAGGTAAACATACTCAATATGTTCGACGTGGCGTCCGCCGGGTTTCTTATCGGTCAGGGTATAGGCCGCTGGGGCAACTTTGTAAATCAAGAGGCATACGGCGCGTTCACCGGCAGCAGCTGGTGGGGCATGCAGAGCGATAAAACAATATCCGAAATGGGCGAGGGGCTTGTTCACCCCTGCTTCCTCTATGAATCCATATGGTGCTTAGCGGGCTTTTTCGTACTTAATCATTTCAGTAAAAAGCGTAAATTCAGCGGTGAAATATCCCTTATGTACTGCGTGTGGTACGGCTTCGGCAGGGGTATAATAGAGCTGCTGAGAACCGATAGCCTTATGCTCGGCAATATAAAGGTCTCCTGTCTGCTTTCGTTTGCAATTTGCATAACGAGCGCGGTTCTATTGGTTGTTTTCAGCCGCCGCGCGGCGGAAAAAGCCGAGCCCGATGATTACGAGGCGGTTTTTGCTGATAACGCGGACGAGCCGACCGGGGAAATACAGGAGGAAACCCATGAGCAGGATAATTGACGGGAAGGCAATATCCGCAGCTGTAAAGGCGCGCATACAGAGCGAAGTATCGGCGCTGAGCGCGCGCGGCGTTACGGTAGGGCTTGCGGTTATAATAGTTGGCGAAAACCCCGCCTCAAAAATATATGTTGCGAATAAGAAAAAGGCGTGTGAGGCGCTCGGCATTGTTTCAGAGGAATACGCTCTGCCCGAAAGCACTACCGAGCAAGAGCTTTTAGAGCTTATAAATACGCTTAATAATAAGAAAAGCATTAACGGCATACTTTGCCAGCTGCCGCTGCCGCCCCACCTTGATGAAAAGCTGATAATCAACAGCATAGCCCCCGAAAAGGACGTTGACGCCTTTAACCCCTACAGCGTAGGGCGCATAATGATAGGCGATTATGATTTTGTACCCTGCACGCCTGCGGGCATAATGGAAATGCTTAAATATGAAGGCATAGAAATTGCGGGTAAAAGCTGCGTGGTAATAGGCCGCTCAAACATTGTGGGCAAGCCTATGGCAATGCTTTTGCTGCACGCAAACGGCACGGTTACGGTATGTCATTCAAAAACTAAAAACCTTAAAGAAATATGCCGAAATGCGGATATTTTGGTGGCTGCGGTAGGCAAGGCAAAGTTTGTAACCGAGGATATGGTAAAGCCCGGCGCTGTGGTGATAGACGTGGGTATGAACCGCGAAAACGGCAAGCTCTGCGGTGATGTGGATTTTGACGCGGTAAAGGAAAAGGCTTCCGCCATAACCCCCGTGCCCGGCGGCGTAGGACCTATGACCATTGCAATGCTTATGCAAAACACGCTTACCGCCGCAAAAAGGCAGAATAATGCTTAGGGCGGGCATAAAGCGCCTGTCGGCGCTTGTATTTGCGGTTTTAACGCTTTCTCTTACACTTTCCGCCGCCGAAATTACCGAAAAACCAGGTAAAGAGTTTTTGGTCTACGGCGATAAGCAGTCGAACGAAAAAATTGCGGAAATTTTGGGGGAAACTACCGATACGCTTGATAACTACTGCTATAACAACGGCATAATTTATCTTGCCCTCAACGAAAAAAACACAAAGCAGATAAGGCTTTATGAAAACTCAACCGCTTTTTCCGAAAGCGTGGGTGAACTTACAAGCCTTTCGGATGATAAAATTGCCGCCTTAGCCCCCGAAATAGCGGGCGATGGCTTTCACACCGAAACGGTGGCGCAAAACGGCATAAAATTTATTAAGGCTACCGCCCTATCTGAGGACAGCGGCGGGAAATTCACCCTTATTCAGTATATAACCGTGACCTCAAAAAAGGAATACACCCTTTCGTTTTATACCGCTTCGGGTGAAAATACCGATTACGCCGAAAAGGTTTTTTCCTCATTTTCGTTTGGAAATGTCGCAGTAAAAAAGCCCGAAAAAAAGCCTTACGGCTATATTTTTATGGCGCTCACCGCAGTTTTTGTACTGTTCGGCGCATATATAGTTTATACGCTCATACGGGATATAAGGGCTGACCGTGCCGAAGCTGCAGAGGAAAAAAAGAATGATAATATTTAAAACGATTTTAATTTGTTTACTTGCGGGTATGGGTGCAGGTCTCGGCACCGGCTTTGCCGGAATGAGCGCCGCGGCGGTAATAACTCCTATGCTTGTAACCTTTTTGGGGATTGAACCGTATACCGCGGTGGGAATCGCGCTCGCGTCTGACGTACTGGCAAGCGCCGTTTCCGCCTATACATACGGCAAAAATAAAAATCTTGATATTAAAAACGGCGTTGTTATGATGGCAAGCGTGCTGCTTTTCACGGTTGTGGGCAGCTATGTATCAAGCCTTGTGCCCTCTGCCGCAATGGGCAATTTCTCAGTATTTATGACGCTACTGCTCGGAATAAAGTTTATAGTAAAGCCGGTTATGACCACAAAAGAGGATATGGCGGCAATACCGCTTAAAACCCGGATTATAAAATCCGCTCTTTGCGGGGCGGCGGTCGGCTTTATTTGCGGTTTTGTGGGTGCGGGCGGCGGAATGATGATGCTCCTGCTGCTTACAAGCGTTATGGGCTACGAGCTTAAAACCGCCGTGGGAACAAGCGTTTTTATAATGACCTTTACCGCCCTTACAGGCTCTGTTTCGCACTTTGCAATAGGCGGCTTGCCCGATATGCTGCCCTTTATGCTTTGCATTGTGTTCACGCTTATATTTGCCCGCATAGCGGCGAAAATAGCAAACAAAGCAAGCCCGCGTTCGCTCAATATCGCCACAGGCATTATTCTGGTGGTATTAGGCGTGGCGGTGCTCGGTTTTTCGTTTATTAAATAGGGTGATAATATATGTATCGGCTGCTTATAGTTGAAGACGACCGCGGAATTGCCGAGGGCGTGCGCGAACAGGCGGAAGCGTGGGATATAACCGCGCGCATAGTAACGGATTTTCATGGTGTTATGGCAGAGTTTTCGCGCTTTGACCCGCATATAGTGCTTTTGGATATTTCTCTGCCCTTTTTCAACGGCTACCACTGGTGCGGTGAAATTCGCCGCGTTTCAAACGTGCCCGTTATTTTTATTTCCTCTGCGGCGGATAATATGAATATGATAATGGCAATGAATATGGGCGCGGATGATTTTATAGCAAAGCCGTTTGACGGCAGCGTGCTTATTGCCAAAATACAGGCGCTGCTGCGCAGGACCTATGATTTTGCACCCTCCGTTCCTGTTTTGGAGCATAAGGGCGCCATGCTTAACACGGGCGACGGCAGCTTTTTGTATAAAAACGAAAAAATACCCCTTTCAAAGAATGAATACCGCATTTTACTCACCCTTATGAAAAATAAGGGCAAAACAGTCAGCCGCGAAAGGCTTATGGAACAGTTGTGGGAGACTGACAGCTTTGTGGATGAAAACACGCTCTCGGTAAACGTAAACCGCCTTAGAAAAAGGCTTGAGGCGGCTGGGCTTGAGGGCTTTATAACCACGAAATTCGGCGTGGGGTATATTATTGAGAATTGAGGAATTGCTATGGGGCTTTTCTTGAAATACTTAAAGCAGCGCAAACGGTACATAGCCGCTGGCGCTGCTTTTTGCGCTGTTTTTGCGCTTTCGTTTTATTTTTACCGTTTGCCGCTCGGTGCGGTGCTTTACCCTGCGGCACTTTGCGCTTTGCTGGCGGTAATTTTTATAATTATTGATTTTTTGCGCGTGCGTAAATTGCACACGTCCTTATCGGGGCTTAAAAACCCTGATGCAATTTTGCTTGAAGACCTGCCCCTGCCCGACGGCATAACCGAAGAGGACTACCAAAATCTTATAGACATTTTAAAACGGGGCTATACAGGGCTTTCTGCCGAAAACAACAGGCGGCTTGCAGATACGGTGAGCTACTACACCGTTTGGGTGCACCAGATAAAAACGCCCATAGCCGCAATGAAGCTGGCGCTGCAAAATGAGGACGCGCCCGCCGCCCGCAGGCTTTCAAACGAGCTTTTCAGAATTGAGCAATATGTTGAAATGGTGCTGACTTACCTGCGCCTTAATGCAGACAGCACCGATTATTTAATAAAGGAATACGATCTTGATAAAATAATACGCCGCTCTGTAAAAAAATTTGCGGGCGAGTTTATAGAGCGCAAATTAACCCTTAGTTACACCCCCGCCGAGGCGCAGATAATAACCGATGAAAAGTGGCTTTCGTTCGTTATAGAGCAGGTGCTTTCAAACGCGCTTAAATACACCCCGACGGGCGAAATATCGGTATATTTTGAAAACGGCAGAATTGTAATAAAGGATACGGGAATAGGCATAGCGGCAGAAGATCTGCCCCGCATTTTTGAAAACGGCTACACCGGCTGCAACGGCAGGCGCGACAGACAGGCAAGCGGACTGGGGCTTTATTTGTGCAGGCAAATCTGCGAAAATTTGGGGCATAAAATAAGCGCCGAGTCGGCGGTGGGCGAGGGTACGACCGTTTTAATCGACGTTTCAAGAAAAAAAACGGTTATAGAATAATTTGTTTTTTGCAAACTTTTTGGCTCCCTTATAAAATTCACCGCTGATATAATTGCATTTACAAACAAAAAGGAGTTATATGTCTTATGAAAAAGTACTATGATATTCTAAAAGATTTAAGAGAGGACAGAGACTCAGACCAAAAAACCGTAGCAAAGGCTATGGGAATAGATACAAGCTATTACGGCAAGTACGAAAGAGGCGTGCATCCGCTGCCCATTGAAAGATTGATTTTTCGTTGCAAGTTTTATAATGTTTCGGCAGATTACATTTTGGGTCTGCCTGAAAATATGCCTTTCCCGAAAAGGTCTAAATTTTAAATACCCCTCAGCCAATTTAGATATTAGATGTTAGACGTTAGATTTTAGAAAATACCCCTCAGTCTCGTTTCACTCGACAGTTCCCCTCTGTTTCGGCAAAGCCGAAAAGAAGGGAGCCTTTGGTTTGTGTGTCCTCACAGTGCGGGGGGAGCTTTTAAATGCCGAGTGCGTTTATTTTATCGGTAAGCTCTTTTACGGTGTGCTTACCGTTTAAAAGCCAGCCTTCAATTATTTTGGTGTCGTCTGCAACGCTGCATTTAAGCTCCGAAACGGTTTTGCCGAAGCCGCTGCCGCCCGAGGTTGCAAAAAGAACGATTGTTTTACCCGAAAAATCGGCACTTTCAAGAAAAGTGTTGATTATTGTAGGCGCTACATACCACCAAATGGGGAAACCCAGGAAAATAACGTCATACCCCGCAATATCGGCACATTCCCCCGAAATTGCGGGGCGGCTGCTTTTATCGCTCATTTCAACAGAGCTGCGCGATTTTTTATTCGTCCAGTCAAGATCGGCAGGGGTGTACGGCGTTTCGGGCTTGATTTCATATATATCGGCGCCCGCCGCCTCTGCAAGCTGTTTTGCAACGCCGGCTGTAACGCCGCTTGCCGAGAAATAAGCAACTAATTTTTTTGACATATAAATCGTCTCCTGGTCTTTTATTGTTTATGTTTATATTATACCCCAAATGTCAATAGGCAATTTATTTGCAAAGAGAATACAAACGGACAAATTTTCCGCTATGGGAAGCATTGTAACCTGATTGTATTGTCTATACCGATAAATTTAAAAAATACAGGCGGTAGTTCTGAATTATAAATACTTGACGGCAGGGTAAAAAATGGTGTATAATATATTTTGAGTTATTATAATAAGGAGAGATACGTCTAATGGCGAAAACCACCGCGGAATACGGCAACGACAGTATAAAAAAGCTTGAAGGCCCCGACAGGGTGCGAAAGCGCCCGGGCGTTATTTTCGGCTCGGACGGGCTTGACGGCTGCGAACATTCGGTTTTTGAAATAATATCAAACTCGATAGACGAGGCGCGTGAGGGCTACGGGCAGAAGATAATTGTCACAAAGTATGCCGACGGCTCTATTGAGGTGCAGGATTTCGGGCGCGGCGCACCTGTTGATTTTAATAATAAAGAGCAGTGCTTTAACTGGGAGCTTTTATACTGCGAGTTGTATGCCGGCGGTAAATACAACACGAACGACGGCGCAAACTATGAGTATTCGGTAGGCTTAAACGGCTTGGGTCTTTGCTCTACCCAGTATTCCTCGGAATATATGGACGTGGAAATAAAGCGCGACGGGTTTAAATATAACCTGCACTTTGAAAAAGGCTACAATGTGGGCGGTCTTAAAAAAGAGCCCTACGACGGCAAGGACACAGGCACTAAAACCCGCTGGAAGCCCGATATTGAGGTTTTTACCGACGTTAATATTCCCACCGAGTATTTTCTTGATACCCTTAAAAGGCAGGCAATTGTAAACGACGGGCTGCTGTTTATTTTTAAAGAGCAGCAGGGCGCGCGCTTTGTGCAGCAGGAAATTGTTTATAAAAACGGTATTAAGGATTACGTGAACGAAACCGTGGGCGAAGAAAGGCTTTCGTCCGTGCAATTTTGGCAGACCGAAAGAAAGGGCAGAGACCGCGAGGACAAGCCCGAATACAAGGTTAAAATAAACACGGCGCTTTGCTTTTCAAACCGCCACACCTTAAAGGAGTATTACCATAATTCAAGCTGGCTTGAATACGGCGGCGTGCCCGAAAAGGCTACGCGCAGCGCCTTTGTTTCACAGATAGACGCATATATAAAGCAAAGCGGCAAATATAAATCGAACGAAAGCAAAATCACCTTTTCGGATATTGAAGAATGTCTGGTGCTGGTTATCTCCTCATTTTCAACCGTAACCTCATACGAAAACCAGACCAAAAAGGCTATTACCAATAAATTTATATACGAGGCTATGACCGATTTTCTGCGGCATCAGCTTGAAGTATATTTTATTGAAAATAAAGCCGAGGCGGATAAAATAGCTGACCAGGTGCTTGTAAACAAGCGCAGCCGCGAGCGCAGCGAAAGGGAGCGCATCAACCTTAAAAAGACCCTGCAATCCTCAAATTCTATGCTTGACAGGGTGGATAAATTTGTAGACTGCCGCTCAAAGGACGTAGAGCAGCGCGAGGTATTTATAGTTGAGGGCGATTCGGCTTTAGGCTCCTGCAAATTAGCGCGAAACGCCGAATTTCAGGCAATAATACCTGTAAGGGGCAAAATTTTAAACTGCCTTAAGGCTGATTACGAGAAGGTGTTTAAAAGCGAAATTATAACCAATCTCATTAAAGTGCTCGGTTGCGGGGTTGAGGTAAAGTCCAAGGCGAACAAGGGGCTTGCAACCTTTGACCTTTCGGCGCTGCGGTGGAATAAGGTCATAATCTGTACCGATGCGGACGTGGACGGCTTTCAGATTCGCACCCTTATTCTTACAATGATATACAGGCTTATGCCCACCCTTATAAACGAGGGTAAAATTTATATTGCCGAAACCCCGCTTTACGAAATAGGCACAAAGGATATGACCTACTTTGCCTATGACGAAAAGGAAAAGATTGATATTCTTGATAAAATAGGAGACGGCAAGTACACCATTCAGCGCTCAAAGGGACTTGGCGAAAACCAGCCCGATATGATGAACCTTACCACAATGAACCCCGAAACGCGCCGTCTTATAAAGGTTATGCCGCAGGACGCTGAGCGCACCTCGCAGATGTTTGATTTGCTGCTCGGAGACGATTTGCAGGGCAGAAAGGACTTTATAGCCGAAAACGGCTATATGTATCTTGATGAGGCAGACTTATCCTGATTAGACGTTAGATATTAGATGTTAGACATTAGATATTACAAATTTTAGAAAAGAGGAAGTTTGTGGCGACTAAAAAGAAGAAAGAGCCGAAGTCGGTAAAGCCTAAAATAAACGCTTACATTGCCGGCGCTGGGCTTACGGTAGAGCAGCCGATAACCGACACGCTTGAAACCAACTATATGCCATATGCCATGAGCGTTATAGTATCCCGTGCGATACCGGAAATAGACGGCTTTAAGCCCTCGCACAGAAAGTTGCTTTATACTATGTATAATATGGGGCTTTTAAAGGGCAACACAATAAAATCGGCTAATATTGTGGGGCGCACAATGCAGTTAAACCCCCACGGCGACGCGGCTATTTATGAGACTATGGTGCGTTTGTCCGAGGGGTATCAGGCGCTTCTGCACCCGTATGTTGCCTCTAAGGGCTCGTTCGGTAAAGCCTACTCGCGCGATATGGCATATGCTGCCTCGCGTTATACCGAGGCAAAGCTATCCCCAATTGCGGCGGAGCTTTTTGCCGATATTGATAAAGACACGGTAGATTTTGTGGATAACTACGACGCTACCATGAAAGAGCCTACGCTGTTCCCGGTTACATTTCCGTCGGTGCTTGTAAACGCAAACACGGGTATTGCCGTAGGTATGGCAAGCTCGATTTGCCCGTTTAACCTGCGCGAGGTATGCGAGACCACGATAAGCTATATAAGAGATAACGATATAAACGTGGCGGACACCCTTTTAGCCCCCGATTTTCCTATAGGCGGCAGGCTTTTATACGACCGCGCGGCTATGGAAAAAATTTACGAAACGGGTCGCGGCAGCTTTAAGGTACGGGGCGTATACGCTTACGATAAATCGCAGAACTGCATAGATATTACCGAAATACCGCCCACTACCACAAGCGAGGCGATTATAGAAAAGGTAATAGAGCTTGCAAAGCTCAAAAAAATAACCGAAATTAACGATATTCGCGACGAGACCGATTTGAACGGTCTTAAAATAACAATTGACCTGAAGCGTGGGGCAGACCCGGAAAAACTTATGAAAAAGGTTATGAAAATGACCCCGCTTGAAGACAGCTTTTCCTGCAACTTCAATATTTTAATTGCAGGCTCGCCGCGCGTTATGGGCGTTAAGGAAATTATTTCCGAGTGGGTGGCGTTCAGGGAGGAATGTGTGCGCCGCCGCGTTTACTTCAAGCTATCAAAGGCAAAGGACAGGCTGCACCTTTTAAAGGGTCTTGAAAAAATACTGCTTGATATTGATAAGGCTATCAAAATCGTGCGCGAGACCGACGAGGAAGCACAGGTTGTGCCGAACCTGATGATAGGCTTCGGAATAGACGAAATTCAGGCGGAATACGTTGCGGAAATAAAGCTGCGCCACTTAAACCGCGAATATATTTTAAAGCGCACGGCGGATATTGAAGATTTAATGAAAGAAATCGCCGAGATGGAAGGGGTTTTAAACTCCCGCTCAAAGCTTTTGAATATAATAATTAAGGAATTAAAGGAAGTTGCCGAAAAATACGGGCAGGACCGAAAGACCGAAATTATAAGTGCGGCGGAGGAAAGCGGCGAGGACGAGCCTATAGAGCTTGATACTTCCCCCGTGACCCTTTTCTTTACCAAGGACGGATATTTCAAGAAAATAACCCCGCAGTCACTCAGAATGAGCGGCGAGCAAAAGCTGAAAGAGGGGGACGAAATAACGCAGACGGTAGAGTCCACCAATGCAGAGGAGCTTTTGTTCTTCAGTAATAAATCGCAGGTTTATAAATCCCGTACGTCGGAATTTGCCGACGGCAAGGCGAGCTTACTCGGCGATTATGTACCCTCAAAGCTTGAATTTGACGAGGCGGAAAACGCCGTTTATATGGTGGCAACCGCCGATTATAAGGGCTATATGCTTTTTGTGTTTGATAACGGCAGAATAGCAAAGGTCCCGCTTTCATCTTACCAAACAAAGACCAACCGCAAAAAGCTTATAAAGGCATATTGCGATAAATTCACCCTGCACAGTATTTTCTTTATAAAAGAGGATACCGAGCTGCTCTTAAAATCCACAAACGGGCGTATTCTTATAGTAAACACCGCGTCTGTTCCCGCAAAGACTACAAAGGATAACGGCGGCATAGCCGTTATGACCCAAAAGCGCGGGCAAAGGCTTTCGGAAGTCGGCTTTTACGAAAAGGACAGTTTAGAGGGCGACCACCGCTACCGCACGCGCAACCTGCCTGCGGCGGGCAGTAAAAAGCCTGTCGGTACTGCCGAGCAGGAGCAGATGATACTGTAAAACAAAAAAGAGCGTCGGTTATTACCGGCGCCCTGTGTCGGCGCCGGTGCAAACGCTTTATCCGTCGCTGACAAGTATAATATACCCTTTAATTTTTTTAATATACATTTTTTACGGACGGAGAGAAATCTTAATGGCACGAGAACTATCAAAACAGTACGACCCAAAAGAGGTTGAAGAAAGAATTTATAAAATGTGGCTTAACGGCAGGTACTTCCATGCAAAGTGCGAGGAAAATAAGCCTACCTACACAATAGTTATTCCGCCACCGAACATTACGGGTCAGCTCCATATGGGTCATGCACTTGATAATACGCTACAGGATATACTTATCCGCTTTAAGCGTATGCAGGGGTACGATACCTTATGGGTGCCCGGCACAGACCACGCATCAATTGCGACCGAGGCGAAAATTGTTGAAAAAATGCGGCAGGAGGGGCTTACCAAGGAGGACGTCGGCAGAGACGGCTTTTTGGAGCGCGCCTGGGAATGGAAAAAGCAGTACGGCGGCAGAATTATAGAGCAGCTTAAAAAAATGGGCTCCTCGTGCGACTGGGAAAGAGAGCGCTTTACCCTTGACGAGGGGTGCAGCAAGGCGGTTAAAGAGGTTTTCGTGCGCCTTTACGAAAAGGGGCTTATTTACAGGGGCGAAAGAATTATTAACTGGTGTCCCCACTGCAAGACCTCTATTTCGGACGCCGAGGTTGAATATGAGGAGCAGGCAGGGCATTTTTGGCATTTGCGCTACCCGTTTAAGGACGGCAGCGGCTATTTGGAGCTTGCCACAACTCGCCCCGAGACCCTGCTCGGCGATACCGCCGTTGCGGTAAACCCGAATGACGAAAGATATAAGGACTTAGTGGGCAAGACCCTTATTTTGCCGCTTGTTCACCGCGAAATACCCGTTATTGCCGATGATTATGTTGAGATGGATTTCGGAACGGGCGTTGTTAAAATCACCCCCGCGCACGACCCGAACGACTTTGAGGTGGGGCTGCGCCATAACTTAGAGGTTATAAACGTCTTAACCGACGACGCAAAGATTGTAGCCGATTACCCGAAATATGCGGGAATGGACCGCTACGAGGCGCGCAAAGCTATTGTTGCCGACCTTGAAGCAGAGGGCGCGCTTGTAAAGATTGAAGAGCACGTTCACAACGTGGGCACCTGCTACCGCTGCGGCACAACGGTTGAACCGCGCGTTTCAAAGCAGTGGTTTGTTAAAATGAAGCCCCTTGCCGAGCCTGCTATTGAGGCGGTTAAAAATGGCGAGACAAAGTTTGTTCCCCAGCGCTTTGAAAAAATCTATTTCCACTGGCTTGAAAATATACGCGATTGGTGCATATCCCGTCAGCTTTGGTGGGGTCACCGCATACCTGCCTGGTACTGCGCGGATTGCGGCGAAATAACCGTTTCAAAGGAAGACGCGCACTGCTGCGCGCACTGCGGCAGCAAGAATATCACGCAGGACCCCGACACGCTTGATACCTGGTTCTCTTCTGCTTTATGGCCGTTTTCAACCCTCGGCTGGCCCGAAGAAACCGCCGATTTCAAGCACTATTACCCCACAAACACCCTTGTTACGGGCTATGATATAATTCCTTTCTGGGTAATGCGTATGATGTTCTCAGGAATTGAGCAAACAGGCGAGGTTCCGTTTGATACGGTGCTTATTCACGGGCTTGTGCGCGATTCGCAGGGCAGAAAAATGTCGAAATCGCTCGGAAACGGCGTAGACCCGCTTGAGGTAATTGATAAATTCGGCGCGGACGCGCTGCGTTTCTCGCTTGCAACCGGCAACAGCCCCGGAAACGATATGCGTTACATTGAAGAGCGCGTTGAGTCAAGCCGCAACTTTGCAAACAAGCTTTGGAACGCCGCAAGATTTATTCTTATGAATTTAAAATCGGACGAGGTTCTGCCGCTTGAACCCGATAACTTTGCGCTTGAGGATAAGTGGATATTATCAAAATACAATGCGGTTGTAAGGGACGTTACCGAAAACCTTGAAAAATATGAGCTTGGTATGGCGGTTCAAAAACTTTACGACTTTATTTGGGACGTTTTCTGCGATTGGTACATTGAAATTTGCAAATCCCGCTTAAACGGCGATGACGAAAAAGCCGCCGATACCGCAAGGGTCGTGCTTATATATGTGTTTACAGGCACTTTAGCGCTTTTGCACCCCTTTATGCCCTTTATAACCGAGGAAATTTGGCAGTCGCTGCCGCATAAGGGCGAGGCGCTTATGGTGACCGATTGGCCTAAGTTTGACACATCACTTGAATTTGCCGCCGAGGAAGAGGACTTTGAAAAGATTATGACGGTAATAAAGGCGGTGAGAAACCGACGCGCCGAAATGAACGTTCCGCCCTCAAAGAAAGCAAAGGTTTGCATTGCAACCAAATTTAAGGATACATTCTCGCGCGGAACGGCGTATATCTGCCGCTTAGCCTATGCTTCGGACGTGGAAATAGGCGACAGCTTTGAAAGCGAGGGAGCGGTGCGCGTTATTACCGACGCCGCCACCGTGTTTATGCCCATGCGCGAGCTTGTAGACTTTACCGCCGAGCTTGAAAGGCTTAAAAAGGAGCTTAAAAAGGCTAACGACGATAAGGAGTTCTTTGAGAAAAAGCTCAATAATCAGGGCTTTGTTGCCAAAGCGCCCGCGGCGGTTGTTGAGCAGCAGCGCGAGAGCCTTAAAAAGGTGCTTGAAAAAATAGCTATGCTTGAAAACAGCATAGCCGAAATAGAAAAATCGGTATAATATTTTAGCTGAAAAAGCAACCCCCGCTCGGACTGCATTGCCCGGACGGGGGCTTGTTTTAAAAACAAGGTGTGTAAAAATATTTTTAAAGTGGCAAACTCCCCTTTGGATACCCTTACTGCAAATCAATATTTGCGTATTTCAAGGCTGGCGTCGTCGGTGCCCTTTTCAATTGAGTGTATTACAATGTAATAGCCATATTCGTCATCTACCTTAACATACACGCGGTCGCCCGTTTTTTTGCCCATAAGCGCCTTACCCATAGGCGAAAAGCGGCTTATCAGCCTTTCGAGTGAATTTTGCCTGAGTGAGGTTACTATGCGCACCTTTTCTAACGCGTCGTCTTCCTCCACATAATATTCCACCGTATCAAATATTCCTACCTCGTCGGGGCGGCTTTCGGGGTTTATAACCTTTGCGGTTTTAATCATATTGCGCAAATACCTTATTCGGCTTTCGTTTTTGCCGCGCTCGCGCTTTGCGGCGTGGTATTCGGCGTTTTCGCTTAAATCCCCAAAGCTGCGGGTGAACTTTACTTCCTCTAGAATTTTGGGGCGCACTACCGTAATGCGGTATTCAAGCTCCTCCTTCATTTTGTCAATATCTACCTTTGTCAATTCATCATACATAGCAATACCTCAATTTTAAAACGCCCCGCCGAAAACCGACAAGGGGCGTTTTGCTTTATATTATTCTGCGTGTGTTTCTTCCGTATCGCGGCTTTCGTTTTTAACCTCAACGGTTATTTCGTGGGTCATAATATCGTCCGCCTTGGTAACGGTAATGCAAAGATTTTTAAATTCCAGCTTATAGCCGACCTCCGGTATTGAGCCGGTCATTTCGGTGAGCCAGCCGTTTACGGTAGTCGCGTCGGTTTCAAGCTCATCATCATCTATCGAGAAATACTCCTTAAAGTCCTCAATGGATGCGGTGGAAAGCACACGGTATGTATTATCCCCGATTTTTGAAAACTCGGTTATTTCCTCATCGCGCTCATCCCATATTTCGCCCACAAGCTCTTCAAGAATATCCTCCATTGTAACAATACCGGCGGTTTCGCCGTATTCATTAACCACAACCACCATATGCGCGTGGGTCTTCTGCATATCCTTGAAAAGTGAATCAAGGCTTACGGTTTCGGGCACATATTCGGGCTGGTGAAGAATTGATTTAAGGTTAAAATCGGGCTCGGCGCGCTTAATTAAATAATCGCGTGTGTGGAGTATACCCACTATGTGGTCAATATCGTCATTATAAACCGGTATGCGCGAATATCCCTCCTCGTCAATAAGCTCCATAATTTCCTTATCGGTGCTCTCAAGCGAGACGGAAACAATTGACTTGCGCGAGGTCATAACATTTTCTGCGGTAAGCGTATCAAGCTTGAAAACGTTTTTAATATACTCAATATCGTTTTCATTGAGCGAGCCTTCATCCGCTCCCGCGTCAAGCATAAGCACAATGTCCTCCTCCGAAACGGGTTCGTCCTTTTCGCGCGGGTCAATGCCTATAAGCCGCAAAACCGCGTTTGTTGAAACGGTCAAAAACCAGATTATCGGATTTAATACCGCCGCTAAAAACGAAATAATGCCGCAAACGCCGTTCGCAAGCTTTTCCTTGTGCTTCATTGCAATTCTTTTGGGAACAAGCTCGCCCAAAATAAGGGTGAAATAAGAAAGAATAATTGTTATAAGCACTACCGATACGGTATTGACGGTGCCCGTGTACTTTTCGGCAATTCCGAACGTTTTTATTATTTTAGACGAAAAGCCCTCGGCAAAGTTATCTGCCGCAAAAGCCGAGCCCAAAAAGCCCGCTAAGGTAATGCCTATTTGAATGGTGGAAAGGAAACGCGTTGGCTCCTCAATTATTTTAAGCATTTTAGCGGCTTTTTTATCGCCCTCTTCTGCCTGCGCGCGCACCTTTTTTTCGTTTATGGATATTACCGCTATTTCGGTAGCGGCAAAAAATGCGTTGAGAAAAATAAGAATAAGCTGTAATAACAGTTGTTTTAACATTTGTAAGAATTTACCTCCGTTTTTAATTCATATATCGTTTGCCTGTTTTATCAATTCACATTGCGCATTAAGCGCCGGGCAACCGAGGTATGAATTTTATACGCGCGGTAATTCTTTAAATACAATTCCCTGCTACTTCGGGGAAGCGGATCCACAAAACCATCTCCTTTAAGTATATATACGTTTTTTATTATACATAAACAGCGGTAAAGAAACGGTAAAGATTTTATTGCAAACCGTAATTTTTTACTGTATAATATAAGCGGTGGTGCAAATGAGCAATAATAAATACAAAATTTTAATTGCCGATACGGATATAAAAGCACGCAAAGAGCTGTCAGAACTGCTTGAAAGCAACGGATATAAGGTTATAACGGCGGCAACGGCGGCAGAGGCTGTGCTTATGTTCAAATCCTATACGCCGGATATTATAATTTCTGAATTTTTTCTGCCCGATGCGAACGGAATATTTTTAATTGAGAAAATAAAGAAAGAATCGGGCGTGCCGATAATAATATTATCCGATAACGGGGAAGAATACAACAAGGTTGCGGCGCTTGACGCAGGCGCAGACGATTACATAACAAAGCCCTGCGGCGCTGCCGAGCTTTCGGCGCGAATACGGGTAGCGCTGAGAAACGCCCAAAAAGCGTCGGGTACCGGCACCGGGGAATTTTCAAGCCGCGGGGTAAGGGTGGATTACGGCGCGCGGCGGGTATTTGTCGGCGGCAATGAAGTAAGCCTTACCCAAAACGAGTATAATATATTGGCACTGCTGACCCTGAACAGCGGTAAAATGCTGACCTACAGGGAGATAATAAAAGCGGTGTGGGGCGATTACTCCGACCGCGGCAGTATTAAAAGGCTGCAGGTGAATATTGCGAATATACGCAAAAAGCTGGGAGCGGAAATTATAACGAATGTACCCGGCGTGGGGTACAGAGCGGAATAAACAGATACTTGCGAAAGCGTTATCTTATAAACTGTTCTTTGAAGGGGGATACTCCGTACGGTGTGTATAAACTAAAATCGGTGTGTTTAAATACTACTTTGATTTATCCCTTACCGACGAAAGCGGGTTTGAATCAATTGCGGCTTTTATCTGCTCATCGGAAACGTGGGTGTAAATTTGAGTTGTGCCGAGATTTGCGTGACCCAAAATATCTTTAAGCACCCTTATATCCACATGCCCGTGCTGATACATAAGCGTGGCGGCGGTATGGCGCAGCTTGTGGGTGGAAAGTCCCTTGCCGTCAAGCCCCGCTTTTTTTATATATGAGGTTACTATGTGTTCAACCGTGCGCGGGCTTATGCGCTTATGGTTGCGGCTTATAAAAAGCGCGTTTTTGCTTTCCGCCGTAAGTCCCTCGTGCGGGCGCACCTCAAGGTAGCGCTTTATCGCCGTTTTGCAGGAATCGTTAAGGTAGACCATACGCTCCTTGTTGCCCTTACCCGTTACGGTCATAGTGCCGTCGGACGATATATCGGATAAATTAAGCCCGCAAAGCTCGGAAAGGCGCAAGCCGCAGTTTAAAAATATTGTTAAAATGCAGTAATCGCGCCGCTCGTTTTCACCGTCCACCGAGTTTAAAAGCTCAAGGGAATCTTCAAGCGATAAATATTTGGGCAGCGATTGCTTTATTTTCGGTGCCTCCAAAAGGTCGGCGGGGTTACTTTCCAGCCTATGCGTCTGCACCGACATATACTTAAAAAACAGGCGCAGCGTTGAGGTCTTTCTGGCGCGGGTGGCGGTGTTGTTACGAAGTTCCTCTTTACAGTAGACCATAAACCCGTAAAGGTCGGAAACCGTAACAGAGCGCACAAGCTCTATATCTACGCCCGATATATCTATTTTATTAAACGGAATACCCGGCTGTGCTTTACCGCGCACAAGCAGAATATACCTGAAAAACGTGCGTAAATCGGAATAATACTGCTCTACCGATTTTGAGGATTTCCCCTTAATAGTTTCGTTGTAGGTTAAAAAATCACGGATAAAATCGGGGCACGCACTTAAAATTTCCAACCGCATATGTATCACCGCCTGTTTTTAATATATCATTTATTTAGGGGCGTTTCAAGTGTTCTTAAAGAAATCTTAATAATTTTGTGACTTTATTCTTAATAGTTTATCTGTTACAATAGGTGTGAAAGGTCGGGAGAGAATGTATAACATTTTAATTTGCGACGACGAACGCGATATTGTATCCGCTTTGAAAATTTATTTGGAGGCGGAGGGCTACACCACGGTTGCGGCGTACAACGGCAACGAGGCGATAGAGGCGGTAAAGAATAACGCGGTGCATTTGGCGCTTATGGATATTATGATGCCCGAATGTGACGGAATTACCGCTATGACCAAAATACGTGAAATTTCAAATATACCCGTAATTCTGCTTACCGCCAAGGGCGAGGATACCGATAAAATTTTAGGGCTTAACGTGGGCGCGGACGATTACATTACAAAGCCTTTTAACCCCGTTGAGGTTATAGCGCGGGTGCGTTCTCAGCTGCGGCGGTATATGCAGTTAGGCGGCGGCAGCCCCAAAAAAGAGGACGGCTACACCGTGGGCGGAATAGAGCTTAACGATAAAACAAAGCAGGTTTTTGCGGAGGGCGAGGAAGTGCCGCTTACCCCCACCGAGTTTGAAATTTTAAAGTTGCTTATGAAAAACGCGGGAGCGGTGCTGTCACCTAAGGAAATATATGAAAACGTGTGGGGCGGCGACGCCTTCGGCGCGGAAAGCACGGTTGCGGTGCATATTCGACACCTGCGCGAGAAGATAGAGATAAACCCCTCCGAGCCTAAGTATTTAAAGGTGGTTTGGGCGCACGGCTACAAGCTTGAAAAGGGTGATAAATAATGAAAAGGTTAACATACAGCCTTGCCGCAAAAACCGCTGCGGTAATTCTTTCGTTTGTGCTTGCGGTATTAACGGCGGGCTGCGTTTTTGCGGGGGCATTTATGTATTCCGAGCGGTTTTACACCAAAAGCCCCGAGCAAATTGAGGAAGAAAAGTACGCCGGTATTCTTTGCAAAACCGCCGCACAGATATCGGAATATTACGGCGAAAAAAACACCGAGGAATTGAAGAATTTTTCAACCTCTTATTTTACGGTACAGGACGGCGAGACCGGCGAAACGCTTATAAACACCTATGAAAACCAAAAATATATAGGCAAAGCGGTTTTCAAAAATATGAGCGTTCATAAAACCGTTGAAAGCCCCGATGAGGTTTACATTGAGGAATACATCGGTGATGTGGATATTACCGTTTACGCGGCGGAAAATTACCCGCTTTCATACAGCAATCTTTTATACCTTAAATTAACGGACTTTTTATACCCGTTAAGGTACAGCATTATATTTATCGGTCTTCTCTCTCTGCTTTTATTTGTTTTAACTATGGTGTTTATTTATGCCGCGGCGGGCAGACAGGCGGACGGCAGCGTAAAACTTGCATTTACCGATAAAATACCCTTTGATTTGTTTACCGCTTGCATAATAGTTATAGGTATGCTGAACATTGCGATTGCGGAAAATCTTTACGCCGGCGCCGAATTTCAGCTTATTGCTTTATCGGCAATGTTCTCGCTTGATTACTTTATCGCCCTGCTTTACACAGTCAGCTTTGCGGTGCGCATTAAAGCGGGAACGTTTATAAAAAACAACGTTATATATCGGCTGCTGCGTATATTGTGGCGCGGCTTAAAAAAGGTTTTCGGGTTTTTGGGCGTTATTTTCACAAATCTTTCGCTTGTTAAAAAAACTGTGCTTATCTGTGCGGCGGTGCTTGCCTTTGATTTACTTGTAACAGTGATTTGCCTTTCCGCAGGGGCGCTTGATTTCTTTTTGGTGCTTGCCGTTCTCAATGCGGCTGCAATAGCGGTGCTTATAATATTTACCGCCGTGCAGCTGCAAAGAATTAAAAACGGCGGTGAAAAAATAGCCGAAGGGGATATTGATTATAAAATCGATACCTCGTATATGTTCCCCGAATTTCGCGAATTTTGCGGCAGCCTTAGCAACATAAGCGCGGGTATGCAAAACGCAGTAGATGAAAAAATGAAAAGCGAGCGTATGCGCACCGAGCTTATAACCAACGTTTCGCATGATATTAAAACCCCGCTTACCTCAATTATAAACTACGTTGATTTAATTAAAAAGGAGCAGCCCGAAAACGAAAAAATAAAGGAATATTTAGATGTGCTTGACAGGCAGTCGAGCCGCCTTAAAAAGCTGATTGAGGATTTAGTGGAAGCTTCAAAGGCGTCCAGCGGCAGCTTAAAGGTGGAGCTTTCGGAGTGTGACGCTGGCGTTTTGCTCTCGCAAACGGTAGGCGAGTTTGACGAGCGGCTTAAAAATGCGGGGCTGACCCCCGTGCTGACCGTTCCCGATGCGCCGGTTAAAATTATGGCGGACGGGCGGCATTTGTGGCGCGTGCTTGAAAACCTTACGGGGAATGTGTGCAAATATTCGCTGCCCGGCACGCGGGTATATATGGATTTGACCGTAAGGGATAAAAAAGCCGTTATAACCTTTAAAAATATATCGAAATATCCGCTTAATATTTCGGGCGACGAGCTTATGGAGCGCTTTGTACGGGGCGACACCTCGCGGAATACCGAGGGCAGCGGCTTGGGACTTTCAATAGCGCGCAGCCTTACCGAATTGCAGGGCGGCGATATGCACATAGATATTGACGGCGATTTATTTAAAGCCGCGCTGGAATTTGATTTAATAAATTCACCTTGAGTTTTAAGGCGCAGAGGAATAATAATGTATAAGACGGGGATAAAATGTACGAGGAAAATTACGGAAAACGCCGCGCATATTACGAACGGCGCAAAAAACGCAGAAGAAAAATAATAGCGAGAAGATTTTTATGCACGGCGCTTGTTGCCGCCTGCATAGTGGGAACGGGCATAGGAATAAAGCGACTCTTTACACGGAGCGGCGGCACGGCGGCTTTCCCGACGGCGAAGAAGACGACAGCAGCCGAAAAACTGCAAAAAATTGAAATACCCGATTTTATAGACAGTCAGCTTATCCATGTTCACACGACTGCCAGAACGGGAACGCAGCTTGAGGATATAAAGGATATTGTAATACACTATGTGGGCAACCCGGGCACCACGGCGCAGAACAACCGCGATTTTTTCGATAAGGACGAAACCGAGGTAAGCTCGCACTTTGTGGTGGGGCTTAAAGGCGAAATTATACAGTGCCTGCCGCTTTGGGAGCGCTCGGCGGCGAGTAACGACCGCAATAAGGACACTATTTCCATAGAGGTGTGCCACCCCGACGGTACAGGCAAGTTCAACGACGCAACCTATACGTCAGTGGTAAAGCTCACCGCCTGGCTTTTAAAGGAAACGGGGCTTTCGGGGGATAACGTTATTCGTCACTACGACGTTACGGGTAAACTTTGCCCCATTTACTATGTGAACAACCCCGATAAATGGGAAGCCTTAAAAAAGGATGTGAAAACAAGCCTTGCTGAACTTAAAGAAAAATGAATCCGCACTGACCGATAAACAGAAAAAGATAATAAGTATAGCCGTAATAATAGCATTGATTGTTTTTTCGGCGGCGGTAGCCTGGTTTGTAGGCAAGCCTATGATAAAGCTTGTATCCTCAAAGGGTGCGTTTTCCGAGTGGGTGGACTCCCACGGAATATGGAGCCGCTTTGTATTTATAGGTATGGTTATTTTTCAGGTGGTAATAGCCTTAGTACCCGGCGAGCCGCTTGAAATAGGCGCCGGCTACGCTTTCGGCGCGGTTGAGGGCACAATACTTGTGGTTATAGGCATAACTCTCGGGAGCGTTATGGTTTTGGGGCTTGTGCGCAAATTCGGCGTAAAGCTGGTTGAGGTTTTCTTTGATATTGAAAAAATTAAAAAGCTTAAATTTTTGCAGGATGAAAAGCGGCTTGATTTTATTACCGCCGTAGTTTTCTTTCTGCCGGGCACGCCGAAGGATCTGCTGACCTATGCCGTGGGGCTTACCGATATTAAGTTTTCAAGATTTCTGCTTATTGTGTCGGTGGCGCGGTTTCCGTCGGTCATAACGTCCACTATAGGCGGCAGCGCCCTCGGAATGGCAAATTATAAGTTCGCAATTATAGTTTTCGCGCTTACGGCGGTTATAAGTCTTGCAGGTATTGCGATATATAATTATATCTGCAGGAAAAAAGGAAAAAACGAATAGGTTAAAAAATTGTAATAAATATTGACAAAAGGGGAAACCCGTGGTATGATACAGCTGTACCATTCAAGTTAGTACAGTTGGTACGATGAAAACAGGAGGCTATTATGTTAGAAACAAAAGAGCTTGTTAAAATTTATAAACCGAAAAAAGGCGTGCCGGTTACGGCGCTTAATAAAATAAGCCTTAAGTTTCCCGAAAAGGGTATGGTTTTCCTGCTCGGTAAATCGGGCAGCGGTAAATCCACCCTGCTTAACGTGCTGGGCGGACTTGATAAATACGACGGCGGCGAAATAATAATTAAGGGTGTTTCCTCTAAGAATTTCAGGCAACAGCATTTTGATTCCTACAGAAATACTTATGTCGGCTTTATTTTTCAGGAATACAATGTGCTTGATGAATTTTCGGTAGGCGCAAACATAGCCCTTGCAATAGAGCTGCAGGGCAGAAAAGCTTCCGACAGCGAAATTAACGATATTTTAAAGCAGGTTGATTTAGAGGGCTTCGGCGCAAGAAAGCCCAACGAATTATCGGGCGGACAAAAGCAGCGTGTAGCAATAGCCCGCGCCCTTGTTAAAAAGCCCGAAATAATAATGGCTGATGAGCCTACCGGCGCGCTTGACTCGGCTACGGGCAAGCAGGTATTTGATACGCTTAAAAAGCTATCCGAAACAAAGCTTGTAATAGTTGTATCGCACGACCGCGAATTTGCCGAGCAATATGCCGACAGAATAATAGAGCTTTCCGACGGGCATGTTATAAGCGATGTGGAGCTTGACGGCGAGGCGGAACCCGCCGAAACACCCGACGGCATTGAGTTTTGCGGCAATACGGTAGAGGTTCCCGCGGGCTACCACCTAACAGAGGAAGACAGAGCCGCCATAAACGACTATATAGATAAGCTGAAATCGGGCGATTTGAAACTTACGGTGGGTGAAAAGTCAAAAACCGCCGCGCGCTTTAAAAAGACCGATGTATCAAAAATTAAGACGGCCGACGGCTCAGGCTTTAAACTTATAAAATCAAAGCTGCCCATGTCCAACGCTTTTAAAATAGGCGCAAGCGGACTTAAACACAAGAAAATAAGGCTTGTAATAACAATTTTACTTTCCTGCATTGCGTTCGGGCTTTTCGGGCTTTCCGATACTTTCGGCTCTTACAACCATGTCAGGACCTGCACAAATTCGCTTATTGATTCGGGCGTTAAATCGGTTGCGGTTGCAAAATCGAAAAAAACGGGCGACTACTGGCGCGATTACGGCTACCGCTTTTCGGAAAAGGAGCTTTCCGATATATCGGCGGGTATGAACGTTAAAATGCACGGTATTTATCAGCCGCTTAAATTTAACGGAGATATATCGAGCCATACAAACCCAGAAATAAAGCTTACGGAAACCGACTACAATATTTATTGCCCCGTTATAAACGGCTTCGCCACCGTAAACGACGCGGTTTTAAAGGAAATGGGCTATAAGGTACTGGCAGGTAATTTGCCCGACGGCACTAAAAACGAAATTGCCGTGAGCGATTATATTTACGAGGTGTTTAAAAAGGCGCAGTATTTTGATAATAAAACCTACAACACCGCAAAGGACGGTACCAAAACCCCCGTTTACACCAAAATCAGTACCTACACCGATTTAATAGGCAAAAAGTTTACATTAGACGGCAAGGAATATACTGTTACCGCCGTTATAGATACAGGTTTTGATATGTCGCGTTATGCGTCGCTTACCGAGAAAAAGGATCACAAAAGCAGGGCTGAACAACTGATGGATATGATTCTTTTGAATGAATTCAGCACGGAGGTGAACTACAGCTACGCGGAAATTGCAATGGTGGGCGATGGCTGTTTGGATAAAATGATTGCCGAAAGACCTGCAATGGCACCGATAACCGAAGGATATATTTCATTTTACGGCGATAATTTTAACGCTGACTCAAATTACCTTGCCCGTATTTCGGATATAACAAACGAAAAGGTAATTTGGATAGACGGCGAGAAAAAGACCCTCGGCGATAAGGAAATTATAGTAACCGCCGATTCGCTTTCAAACCTTTCCGATGAGTCGGGTACGCGCGCCGAAACAGACGCGGAAAATGAGACAGGTGCTACCGATTACGCAAAGCTGCTTAAAAATAAAAACACCGTTTCAATGTGGAAAAATGTATTCGGCAAGGAAAACAGCAATGAGAATATAAGCGGCTGCAAGATAGTAGGCGTTATAGATAATGTGACCGAGGGTAATAAATCAAAGCTTAAATCCACCGTTGTCTGCTCCGACGGTATTTATAACGAGCTTACCGAGGGAACGGATAAAATATACGGCTTTGCCGTGGGCACAATGCCCGAGGAAAAGAGCGCGGTGCACTCGCTTGTGGCTTACTGCTACAATGAGGACAGCGGCGTGCGCTATGCAATACAAAACTCGGTAACCTTCCAGCTTGATTCCATAAACGACGGACTTAAAACCCTTTCAAAATACTTCTTCTGGATAGGCGTGGGCTTTGCCTTGTTTGCCGCTGTAATGCTTTCCAACTTTATAGGCACCAGCATTTCCTATAAAAAGCAGGAAATAGGAATTTTGCGCGCCATAGGCTCCCGCAGCAACGATGTTTTCAGAATCTTCTTCTCGGAAAGCTTTATTATTGCCATGATAAACTTTGTTTTATCGGCAATCGGCGTATTTGCGGCCACGGTTATAATAAACAGCATTATCCGCAATGAGATGGGCGTGCTTGTAACGGTGCTGAGCTTCGGTGTTCGTCAGGTGGCTTTGCTCTTGATTGTGAGTATTTTTGTGGCGTTTGCGGCAAGCTTTTTGCCTGTTAAACGCATAGCGTCAAAACGCCCGATAGACGCCATAAGGGGCAGATAATGAAAAATATTCTTGAAATGCTTGAACATTCGGCAGAGCGTTCACCCGAAAAAACCATTTTTGCCGATGAAAACAAAAGCGTTACCTACGGCGAGTTTTTAAAAACGGCGCAGAGTATCGGCAGTAAAATAACCGCTGCGGGGGTGTATAAAGCCCCCGTTGCGGTAATCGCCGGGCGGTCGGTTGAAAATTTAGCCGCTATGTTCGGGGTATTATATGCCGGCTGCTTTTACACGGTAATAGACGCGGATATGCCCGCGGAACGCATAAAGGCGATATTTGAAACATTGAGACCCGCCGCGGTTTTGGTGACGGACGCGTGCAAATCCAAAATTTGTGAGATTGATTTTAAGGGCACGGTACTGTATTATAACGAGGCTGCGGCATATGCGCCGAATAAAGAGGCTCTCGGGAAAATACGGGATAATACGGTAGATACCGACCCCGCGTATGTGCTTTTTACCTCGGGCTCAACAGGCGTGCCGAAGGGCGCTGTTGTAAACCACCGCAGCGTGCTTGCATATATTAAATGGTACGCCGATACTTTCAAAATAAACGAAAGCACGGTTTTCGGCAGCCAGACCCCGTTTTATTTCAGTATGTCGGTATCCGACGTGTTCAGCACCGTATATGCGGGAGCGGAACTTCATATTATACCGAAAACGCTCTTTTCCTTCCCCATGAACTTAATAAAGTTTATGAACGAGCGACGGGTCAACACAATTTACTGGGTGCCCTCGGCGCTTTCAATAGTTGCGAATTTAAAGGTGCTTGATTATATTGCGCCGGAGTATCTTGAAAAGGTGCTTTTCGCGGGCGAGGTTATGCCGGTAAAGCCGCTTAATTACTGGCGTGAAAGGCTGCCGAACGCGCTTTTCGCAAACCTTTTCGGGCCTACCGAAACTACTGATATTTGCACCTATTATATAGTTGACCGCGAATTTTCCGACGGCGAGACCCTGCCGATAGGCAGAGCGTGCGATAACTGCGATGTGTTTGTAGTAAAAGAGGACAGCACTGCGGCAGATGTGGGCGAAGAGGGCGAATTATACGCCCGAGGCTCGTTTTTGGCAATGGGGTATTACAACAACCCCGAAAAAACAGCGGCGGCGTTTGTGCAGAACCCGCTTAACACCGCCTACCCCGAAACGGTTTATAAAACGGGCGATCTTGTAAAGCGGAACGAAAACGGGGAGCTTATATATATTTCGCGCAAGGATTTTCAAATAAAGCATATGGGCTACCGCATTGAGCTTGGCGAAATTGAGGCGGCGGCATATGCGGCGGAGGGGCTTTCCTCCGCAGCGGTCATATACGACAAGCAAGAGGATAAAATAATTCTTATTTACACAGGCAGGCAAAAGGACGTATCGGAAATAATGAACGCATTAAAAAGCCGACTGCCCGATTATATGCTGCCGCAAAAAATAATACGCATAAAGGCAATGCCGATAAACGCAAACGGCAAGACCGACCGTAAATGGCTTACGGCTAATTACAAAAATATCTGATGAGGAGTAATATTCAATGGAGCAGGTTATAAAAATACTGGAAGAAATAAAACCGGGAATTGATTATTCGCGCGAGACCGACCTTATAGGGGATAAAATTCTGGATTCACTTAAAATAGTGCAGCTTGTGAGCGAACTTAATGATGAATTTGATATTGAAATAACCCCTATTGACATTGTGCCCGAGAACTTTAAAAGTGCCGAGGCAATTTACGCAATGGTTAAAAGATTAGAGGAAGAATAACCGCTATGAGCTATACCTCGTACAGTTATCTTTTGATTTTTTTGGGCAGCGTGTTTTTATGCTACACGCTGTCGCCGAAAAAATACAAGTGGGTAGTGCTGCTTGTTTCAAGCTATATTTTTTACATGATAAACAGCGGCAAGCTGGCGGTTTTTCTTGTTATTACCACCGCGGCGGTGTATTTTGCCGGAGTGTTTATAAACAAGATAAACGACGGCTTTGCCCTTGCTAAAAAAGGGCTCGAAAAGGAAGACCGAAAAAAACTGAAAGCAAATATCGCATGGCAGAAGAAAGCGGTTGTGGTATCGGCGGTGCTTTTTGTTTTCGGCATACTGCTGGTTTTAAAATATTCGGGCTTTTTCCTGCACACGGCGAAATTTTTGGCACATCTTGTGCATATTAGGGCGCAGCTGCCGAAATTAAAGTTTATACTGCCGCTCGGAATATCCTACTACACTCTGCAGGCGGCGGGGTATATTATAGACGTATACCGCGGCAAATACCGAGCTACCGAAAATTTCGGAAAATTAGCCCTGTTTTTAAGCTTTTTCCCGCAGATAGTGGAGGGTCCGATAGGCAGGTACGATCTGCTTGCCGATAATCTTTACGAGGGGCACCCGTTTGACTACGACCACACCGCCTTTGCCCTGCAGCGCATAGTGTGGGGGCTTTTCAAAAAAATGGTTATAGCCGACCGCGCAAATATACTGGTTTCAGAGGTGTTCGGCAGAGCGGGCAAATACTCGGGCAGCGTAATACTTTTGGCGGGCGTGCTTTACACCCTGCAAATTTACGCTGAGTTTTCGGGCTGTATGGATATTGTAATAGGCAGCGGGCAGCTGTTCGGCGTTACAATGTCGGAAAACTTCTGCCGCCCGTTTTTCTCAAAATCGGTAAACGAATTTTGGCGACGGTGGCACATAACCCTCGGCGCGTGGCTTAAGGACTATGTTTTCTATTCCGTCTCGCTTTCAAAGCCGTTTATGAAGCTTTCGCGCTTTGCAAAGGAGCATCTGAATGAATTTTTGGGGTCGCTTGTTCCCGCGTCGTTCGCCCTGTTTTTCACCTGGTTCGGCATAGGCTTTTGGCACGGCGCAGGCTGGAAATATATTGTTTACGGGCTTTATTATTACATAATAATGATGCTCGGAATGTACGCAGAGCCGCTTATAGCGGAATTCTTCTCCGCACTTAAAATTAAGCGTGACTCGGCGGCTATAAATATATTCAGAATATTCAGGACTTTAATTTTGGTAATAGGCGGAATGATGCTTTTCCGTGCAGACACCGTGTGCGACTGGTTCTTTATGATAAAGCGCATATTTACCGATTTCGGCGGCGGTACGTTTTTAAAGGACGCGCTGCTCTGCGGTATGGACAGTGCGGATTTTCTTATAACCGCCATAGGCGCGGCGGTAATTTTCACCGTCAGTCTTTTGCAGGAAAAGGGCATTGAAATAAGGGAAAGCATAGCGCGGTGGGCATTACCCGTGCGCTGGGCGGTGTATCTGGCGCTTGTGCTTTCGGTTATAATCTTCGGCGCTTACGGCATAGGTTACGAGGCGGTAGATTTTATTTACGGACAGTTTTGAGAGGTAATATATATGAAAAAGGGTGTTAAAAACCTTATACGCGCGGTAAGCTTTTTTGCCGTGCTTATACTTTCGGTGGTGTCGTTTTCATATATGCTCGCCCCAAAGGATAACACAAAAGAGGCGGGCATAGTAAACCCCAGCGCACACGGCTTTTACTCCGAGCCGAAAAATACAATTGACGTTGCCGTTATAGGCAATTCCGACGCATACAGCGGCTTTTCGCCTATGGAGCTTTGGAAAAATTACGGCTACACGTCATATGTAAGTGGCGAGGGGCGGCAGACCGTGGCGCAGGCGTATGTTATGCTGAACGATATTTTAAAAAGCCACAAGCCCAAGGTGGTAATTTTAGAGACCGACGGCTTTTTTACAAAATCAAAGGTGGTGGAAAGCGCCGCGAAAATTATAAACACCTCGCTCGGCTCTTGCTTTTCGGTTTTTCAGTACCACGATCGCTGGAAAAGAGTAAAACCCGATGAGCTTTTGAAAAAGCCGCGCTTTACCGCACACTGCGCGCCCAAGGGGCAGTGGCTCAGCAACGATGTTAAGGGCTATATGGGCGGGGAATATATGGTTAAAAGCAAAGAAAGGGCGGAAATACCGCTTGCCTCAAAAACCGCGGCTAACGCCTTTATTAAAACCTGCCGCGCAAACGGCATTAAGGTAATACTGTTAGAGCTGCCCTCGCAAAGCTCATGGAGCTACCGAAAGCACAACGCGATAAAGGACTTTGCCGAGAAAAACAACGTTCCGTTTATTGATATGAACATAGACCGCGCGCGGTTTGATTTTAACTGGAAAACCGACACGCGCGACGGCGGCAACCACCTTAACAACCGCGGCGCGAGAAAATGCACAATGTTTTTAGGCGATTATTTAAGCCGGAATTACGAGCTTACCGACCGCCGAACCGATAAGGGCTTTTCACGCTGGAACAAGGATTACGAGGAATACCGCAAAACGGTGAAAATATAAAATGCGGGCTGTGTGTAAAGACTGTCAAAACCCTATTTTCAGTGATTTTTTTCGCCCAAAATAATAAAAACTTAAAATAATAAAAAAAATACTTGATTTTTTACGCACAATCTGTTATTATAATGTTTGCTATGTAATCGGCTTTATGCCGTTATGGAAAGAGAAGGAGGTGCAGACCATGGCTAAATGTGATATCTGCAGTAAAGAAATTGCTTTCGGGATTAAAGTTTCCCACTCGCACAGACGTTCAAACAGAACCTGGAAACCGAACGTTAAAAAGGTTAAGGCAATCGTAAACGGCACTCCGCGTCGTATCAATGTTTGCACCCGCTGCCTGCGTTCAGGTAAAGTTACCCGTGCAATCTGATGTTTGAAATGCAAAATGCTCTCGGCGGAAGCTGAGGGCTTTTTTGTTTTTGGAGGTTATCTATTTATGATTAAGGCGGTTTTGTTTGACCTTGACGGCACCCTTGCAAATTCTATTGAGGATTTAGCCGACAGCACCGAAAAAGCACTTGAAAAGCTGGGTTTTCCGGGGCATACCCTTGCCGAATACAAATATTTTGTGGGGGACGGAATACCTAAGCTTATAGAGCGCGCGCTGCCCGAAAGCGTGCGCGATGAAAAAACGCTTAATACCTGCCTTGAGCTTTTTATGGAGGATTACAGGGTACATTATCACGATAAAACCAAGGCGTATGACGGCGTGCGGGAAATGCTTGCCGATTTAAAGAAAAGCGGGCTTAAATTAGCCATTATTTCAAACAAGGCGCAGGAAATGGCTGAAAAGGTGGTAACAAACCTTTTCGGTGATATATTCGATTTTGTGGCGGGAAAGCGCGAGGGCTACAAAACAAAGCCCGACCCCGCATTAACACTGCTTGTAATTCATTCCCTCGGCGTATCCCCCGCAGAGTGTATTCTGGCGGGCGACTCAGGTATGGATATGGCGGCGGCGGTAAACGCGGGCGCACTGCCCGTAGGTGTGCTTTGGGGCTTCAGAACAGCAGAGGAGTTGCGGGAAAACGGCGCTGAGTATCTTATGTCCGCCCCCGCGGAAATAACGGAACTGATAGGAAAATTAAATGGATAAGGAAATAAGCTATACTTCAACCAAAATTTCATCATACATAGGCTATTTTGTTCAGGCAATAGTAAATAACTTTCTGCCCATACTTTTTATAGCCCTGCAGGACGTTTACGGTATAGGCTATGAAAAGCTCGGAAGACTGGTTATGTTCAACTTTGTAACCCAGATGATAACCGATATTCTATCGCCTAAAATAGTCGCGAAAACAGGCTACCGCAGGGCGGCAATAATGTGCCAGTTTACCGCGGCTGCGGGGCTTGCGGCTGCGGCGTTTCTGCCGAGAATAATGTGGGACCCGTATGTGGGAATTGTAATCGCGATTATAATCTACGCGTTTGCCAGCGGGCTTATGGAGGTTATTTTAAGCCCGATGATTGAAATGCTCCCGACCGATAACAAGAGCGGCAATATGTCGCTTTTACATTCGTTTTACTGCTGGGGGCAGGCTATAACCACTATCGGCACCACCCTGCTTTTGCACGCGTTCGGCTACAAGGGCTGGTCGTATATACCGCTTTTGTGGGCGGTAATTCCGTTTTTTAACGCGTTTTCATTCTTTAAAGTACCGATAGTCGAACCCGAGCCGGAAAGAAAAAGCGACAGCTTTAAAACGCTGTTTAAATCCCGCCTTTTCCGCTGCTTTATGATTATGATGCTCTGCTCGGGCGCCGCCGAAATTGCAATGGCGGAGTGGGCTTCAATGTTTGCGCAAAAGGCGCTCGGAATTTCAAAGGTAATAGGCGACCTTGCGGGTCCCTGCGCGTTTGCGGTGTTTATGGGGCTGGGGCGTGTGCTTTACGCCGCATTTTCTGAAAAAATATCCTTTAAAAAGACGGTAATAGCCATGAGCACGCTTTGCGCCGCCTGCTATTATGTTGCGGCGTTTTCAAAAAGCCCGATACTTGCGCTTTCGGCTTGCGCGCTTTGCGGCTTTACCGTGAGCCTTTTTTGGCCGGGAACCCTTTCCGCCGGCAGCCGCGCGTTTCCCAAGGGCGACGCGGTTATGTTCAGCGTTTTTGCAATGTGCGGCGATATAGGCTGCTGCATAGGTCCGTGGCTTTTGGGAATTATAGCGGACGTAACCGACCTGCACGTGGGCTTTGCGGTGTCCTCTGTCTTCCCTATAATAATGATTATAACCGCGGTGCTTTTCTTTAAGGAAGAAAAAATTGCAGGCAAGCAAACACCGTAAAATAGCAAAAATACTATATTTTCAGCGCTTTTTTGAAAGAATAATGTAATTATTGTTTTTTTAGCTACAAAAATTGGTTTTAATTTATACATAAAATGTTTACAATTAAACTATTGACATTATTCGACAGTAAATGTATAATAATAACATAAAATAAGCATAAAAAATCGCAGCAAGAAGCCTTACTGCGATAATATGGAGCTGAAGATGGGACTCGAACCCACGATCTGCTGATTACGAATCAGCTGCTCTACCATCTGAGCCACTTCAGCAATTCTATTTATTGATTATACCAAGTTATTTGGTTTTAGTCAAGTATAAAAATAAATTATTTTGAAAGGTCGTTCCTGAATATGGGATACACAGTAAATCAAAGAGTTGCAATATACAGAAAAATGGCTAACCTTACCCAAACTGAAGCAGCCGAACGTCTCGGAATGAAATGCAGTACATATTCGCAAATGGAGCGCAAGGGCCATATAAGTGTAGATAAGCTTATAGCAATTGCGGCAGCCTTCGGCATTGAGCCTTCGATTTTACTTCGTGATCCTATGGAGCTTACCTCAGAGCAGAGCCGCCCTGTCGAGCAGCCGGCAGCGCCTGCAAAGCCCGAAATGCCTATTTTCCGCGAGCCGGTTGTAGCCCCAACCTCACGTCCGGCGTTTGTAATATCGCGCAATGAGGAAAATATGCTTACCATACTCCGCAATCTTCCGAAAGCGGATCTTGATGAGGTTCGCAGCCTTATAAACGAGAAATATCAAAATTCCAAAAAGAAGAAGTAGTTTTGTATTGACAGAAAGCGTCAGCCATACGGCCGGCGCTTTTTTTGCAAAACAGAAGCCAAAAAAGACCGATATACACTAATATTTAAAAAAATTTATTTTTTTGCAAAAAAAGCTTGATTTTTGGTTTCGGGTATGTTATTATACTACGGTACGCTGCCTAATTGCGGCGTGAAACATGCGATGATGCGGGAGGTGGCCGACCTTGAGTCGGGAAATTTCCGCGGAGTATGTCCGATTTTAAACCGGGCGAAAAGTCAGGAAGTATATAAGGGATCTTGCGGCTCTTGTATACAGCGGCAGAGCGATCTGCTGTCCGGAATTGTCTGTGACCCCAGCAATGCCGGTTTTATAATGCGCAGTAAAGAAAAACACGGCGCGTTGTAAGTTTTGCCCGCCAACTACTTAAGGAGGCGAATTTCACATGGCAGTGAAAGAAAAAATCCGTATTCGTATCAAAGGTTACGACCACGCGCTTGTAGACCAGTCCGCTGAGAAAATAGTGGAAACCGCTAAACGTACAGGTGCAAGGGTATCAGGCCCCGTGCCGCTGCCCACCGAAAAAGAGGTTGTTACCATTCTCCGCGCCGTTCATAAATATAAGGACAGCCGCGAGCAGTTTGAAACGAGAACGCACAAAAGGCTTATTGATATAATCAGACCTTCCAACAAAACTGTTGAAGCTCTGACTAATCTTGAGCTTCCCGCCGGTGTAGAGATTGAAATAAAGCTTTAATCACGCACCGCAGGTCAAGTTGGTGAAAACCAACCAATAACCAAAGGAGGAAAATCATATGAAAAAGGGTATTGTGGGCAAAAAGCTCGGTATGACTCAGCTTTTTGACGCAAACGGAAACGTTGTTCCGGTTACCGTTATCGAGGCAGGCCCCTGCGTTATTTCGCAGAAGAAGACCGCCGAGAACGACGGCTACGAGGCTGTTCAGATAGGCTACGGCGATTTGAAGGCTTCTAAGGTAAACAAGCCCCAGAAGGGTCATTTCCAGAAGGGCGACGTTGCTCCGAAAAAGGTTCTTCGCGAGTTCCGCTTTGAAGATATCAGCGCTATGAACGTAGGCGATATAATCAAGGCTGACGTATTTGCAGAGGGCGAGTCGGTAGACGTGCGCGGCACTTCAAAAGGTAAGGGCTACGCCGGCACCATTAAGCGCTGGAACTTCGGAAGACTTAAGGAAACTCACGGTACAGGCCCTGTTCACCGTCACGGCGGTTCCTTGGGCGCCTGCTCAACTCCGTCAAGAGTTTTCAAGGGAAAGAAAATGGCAGGACACCTCGGCAATGAGCGCGTAACCGTTCAGAACCTGAGTGTCGTTAAAGTAGACGCGGAAAAGAACATCATCGCCGTTAAGGGCGCCGTTCCCGGTCCCAAGGGCGGAATAGTGGTTCTTTTCGACAGCGTTAAAGCGTAAGGGAAGGAGTGTTCTAAATTATGCCTAATATAGCAGTAGTCGATATGGCAGGCAAAAGCGTGGGAGAAATCACCTTGAGCGACGCCGTTTTCGGAATAAAGCCTAACGCGGCGGTTATGCACGCGGCGGTTGTAAACTACCTTGCAAACAAACGTCAGGGCACGCAGTCCACTCTGACTCGTACCGAGGTATCGGGCGGCGGCAAAAAGCCGTGGAGACAGAAGGGTACCGGTCACGCAAGACAGGGCTCTACCAGAGCTCCGCAGTGGAGACACGGCGGTATAGTTCACGCGCCGAAGCCGAGAGATTATTCTTACTCTCTCAATAAAAAGGTTAAGAGACTGGCTCTCAAATCCGCTTTGTCGGATAAGGTGCTCACAGGCGATATGATAGTTCTTGACGAGCTTAAAACCGAGACCTACAAAACCAAGGTTGTTGCCGATTGCTTAAAGGCAATAGGCGCCGGTAAAAAGACTCTCATAGTTCTTGAGGATAACAACGCGTTCGCCGTAAAGAGCATTGCCAACATTGCGGGTGCGAAATCCGCACAGGTCGGAACAATCAACACCTACGACATAATCAATGCCGACACTCTTGTGGTGGTAAAGAATGCCGTAGCGAAGCTTGAGGAGGTGTATGCATAATGAAAACCGCACAGGATATCATTATAGCTCCGGTAATTACCGAAAAGAGTATGTCGGGTATAGCCGATAAGAAATACACCTTTAAGGTAGCTAAGGACGCTAACAAGATTGAGATAGCCGACGCTGTCGCAAAGCTTTTCAAGGTTGATGTTGCTAAGGTCAACACAATCAACGTTCGCGGTCAGGCAAGGCGTATGGGCCGTTACAACGGATACACCGCAGCCTGGAAAAAGGCAATCGTTACTTTGAAGGCTGATTCAAAGCCGATTGAGTTCTTCGACGGTCTTATCTGATAACCGCGACCGGGAAATCAAGGATTTCCGGTGATGTATGAAGTCGAAAAATTGACTTCGCTAAGCCAAAACAGGAGAGTGAAACAAATGGCAATTAAATTTTACAAGCCGACTACTCCGGGTCGCCGCAATATGACAACTATGGATTATTCCGGGTTATCAAAGGTTGCTCCCGAGAGAAGCTTGCTTGAGCCTATTAAAAAGAATGCCGGACGCAACAGCTACGGCAGAATCACCGTTCGCCACAGAGGCGGCGGAAACCGCAGAAAGTACAGAGTTATCGATTTCAAGAGAGAGCGTTTCGGTATATCCGCTACCGTTCAGACTCTTGAGTATGATCCGAACCGCTCTGCGTTCATCGCCCTCGTTCAGTATGAGGACGGCGAAAAGCGTTATATAATCGCTCCGCAGGACTTAAAGGTCGGCGATAAGATAGTAAGCGGCCCCGAGGCTGATATTAAGCCCGGCAACGCACTTCCGCTTATCAACATTCCGGTAGGTACTTTCTTACACAATATCGAGCTTTACCCCGGCAAGGGCGCTCAACTTGCACGTTCTGCCGGCAACACCGCTCAGCTTATGGCTAAGGAAAACGGAATGGCGCTTTTACGTTTGCCCTCGGGCGAGCTTCGCAACGTTCCCGCAGCCTGCATGGCAACCGTAGGCGTTGTATCCAATCCGGAGCACGCAAACGTTAATTACGGTAAAGCCGGACGTAAGCGTCACATGGGCTGGAGACCGACCGTTCGCGGTTCTGTAATGAACCCGTGCGATCACCCGCACGGCGGTGGTGAGGGTAAATCACCGATCGGTCGTCCGGGACCTGTTACCCCGTGGGGTAAACCTGCTCTCGGTTACAAGACCCGTCAGAAGAATAAGCGCACCGATAAGTATATCGTAAAGCGCCGTAAGTAATTCGACGAAAGGAGTTAAATCATGGGAAGAAGCATTAAAAAGGGCCCTTACGTGCAGCCTGTTCTGCTCAAAAGAGTCAAGGAAATGAACGAAGCCGGCGAAAAGAGAGTTCTTAAGACCTGGAGCCGTTCTTCGACCATATTCCCCGATTTCGTCGGACACACCTTTGCGGTACATGACGGCCGCAAGCACGTTCCGGTTTATGTAACAGAGGATATGGTAGGTCACAAGCTCGGTGAGTTTGCGCCGACAAGGACCTTTAAAGGTCACGCCGGTTCAAAGACCACCGGTAAGTAAGCGGCTGAAAGGAGAGTTTAACTATGGAAGCAAGGGCTACACTTAAATACGCCCGTATTTCACCCCGCAAGGTGAAGATTGTTCTGGATTTAATCCGCAATCAAGACGCTGACAAAGCTATGGCTATACTCAAATTTACTCCTAAGTCCGCTTGCGAGTATTTGGAGAAGCTTTTAGCGTCAGCTATGGCTAATGCAGAAAACAATCATAATATGGATGTTTCCCGTCTTTATGTTGCTGAGTGCTTTGTCTGCCCCGGACCGACTCTTAAGAGAATCCGTCCGAAGGATCACGGCAGAGCCCACAGAATCTTGAAGAGAACAAGCCATGTTACAATCGTTCTTAAAGAACGCGAAATCTAAGAAGGAGGTTAAGTTATGGGCCAGAAGGTTAATCCGCACGGTTTCCGTGTAGGCGTAATTAAAAACTGGGACTCACGTTGGTTTGCCAATGACAGCGTTTTCGGCGATACATTGGTTGAGGACTATAACCTCCGCAAGTACCTCAAGAAGACCCTCTTCACAGCAGGTATTGCAAAAATCGAAATCGAACGTGATGACAAGCGCGTAAGACTTCATATCCACTGCGCAAAGCCGGGTATGGTGATCGGACGCAACGGCAGCGAAATTGAAAAGCTTCGCGCCACTTGCCAGCAGATGCTCGGCAAGCCGGTTCTTATCAACATTGTTGAAATAAAGAATCCGGATGCTAACGCTCAGCTCGTAGCCGAAAATATTGCGGCTCAGCTTGAAAAGCGTATTTCTTTCCGCCGCGCTATGAAGCTCTCCATAGGCAGAGCTATGCGTCTTGGCGTAAAGGGTATAAAAACTCAGGTTTCGGGTCGCTTGGGCGGCGCTGAAATCGCAAGAAGCGAGCAGTATCATGAGGGAACAATTCCGCTTCAGACCCTGCGTGCCGATATCGACTACGGTTTTGCCGAGGCAAACACCACCTACGGTCGTATAGGCGTTAAGGTTTGGATTTACAAGGGTGAGGTTCTCGCTGATAACCGCAAGGTTAAAAAGGAAGGAGGCGCCCGCTGATGTTAATGCCTAAAAGAGTAAAATACCGCAGAGTTCACCGCGGACGTTTGACCGGTACCGCTTCACGCGGCATCACCGTAACACACGGCGATTTCGGTCTTCAGGCTTTAGAGCCGGCGTGGATCACCTCTAACCAGATAGAGGCTGCGCGTATTGCAATGACCCGTTACATTAAACGTGGCGGTCAGGTTTGGATAAAGATATTCCCCGATAAGCCGATAACCGAAAAGCCGGCTGAGACCCGAATGGGTTCAGGTAAAGGCTCGCCCGAGTACTGGGTAGCGGTTGTTAAGCCCGGTCGTGTAATGTTCGAGATCGGCGGCGTTAGCGAGGAATTGGCCCGCGAGGCTATGCGTCTCGCCGCAAACAAGCTTCCTATTAAGTGCAAGTTTGTAACAAAGCAGGAAATGGGTGGTGAGCAGTAATGAATGCAAAGGAAATCAGACAGAACACTTTGCCGGAGCTGAATGACCAGTTGACAAAGCTTAAAGAGGAATTATTTAATCTGCGTTTCCAACTCGCCATTAACCAGCTCGACAACCCCATGCGTATAGCTGCCGTTAAGAAGGATATCGCCCGCGTTAAGACAATCATTCGCGAGAACGAGCTTAAAAACGACAGCACCAACGCTTGAGAGAGGGAGGAAAGGCTAAATGAGCGAAAGAAACCTTCGTAAAACAAGAGTGGGTAAGGTTGTAAGCGACAAGATGGATAAAACCGTTGTAGTTGCCATTGAGGACAACGTTAAGCACCCGCTTTACAAGAAGATAATCAAAAACACTATCAGACTCAAAGCTCATGATGAGAATAATTCCTGTGGCGTAGGCGACAGAGTTCTTATTATGGAGACCAGACCACTCTCCAAGGATAAGCGTTGGCGCGTGGCGGAAATAATCGAAAAGGCTAAGTAGTCTACAAGGAGGAAAACACTGTGATACAACAACAGAGTTACCTCAAGGTTGCCGACAATACGGGTGCTAAGGAAATTATGTGCATCCGCGTTCTTGGAGGCTCCAGAAGGAGGTATGCCAACATTGGCGACGTCATCGTGGCTTCTGTTAAAAAGGCCGCTCCGGGCGGTACTGTAAAGAAGGGCGATGTAGTAAAGGCAGTTGTAGTTCGTTCTGCAAGAGGTCTTCGTCGTAATGACGGCACATACATCAGATTCGACGAAAATGCGGCTGTTATCATCCGTGATGACAAGAACCCCCGCGGTACCCGTATTTTCGGGCCGGTAGCCCGTGAGCTGCGCGACAAGGATTACACAAAGATCCTGTCCCTTGCTCCGGAAGTGCTTTAATGGGAGGTAGAAAACAATGAGTAAGCTTCACGTTAAAACCGGTGATACCGTAGTCCTCCTTACAGGAGACAAAAAGGACCGCAAGAAGACCGGCAAGGTGCTTGAGGTCAGCCCCAAAGAGGGTAAGGTTATAGTTGAGGGCATCAACGTTGTTAAAAAACACGCTAAACCGAAAAAGGCAGGAGATCCGTCTGGCATAATTGAAACCAACGGTGCTGTTTATGCCTGCAAGGTTCAGGTTGTCTGCCCGAAATGCAATAAGCCCACCAGAGTAGGTACAAAAATCTACGAGGACGGCAAAAAAGACCGCATGTGCAAAAAATGCGGCGAGACTTTTTAAGAGATAAGGAGGACATGACATGTCAATACTGTCGAACGAATATAAAAATTCGATCGCTCCCGCACTGATGACAAAATTTGGCTACAAGAGCGTCATGCAGATTCCGAAGCTCGAAAAGGTCGTTATCAATGTAGGCGCCGGCGAGGCCAAGGAAAACTCCAAGGTCATCGACGCTATTCTGCGAGACCTGAGTCTTATCACCGGTCAGAAGGCAATTCCCTGCCGCGCTAAGAAGTCGGTTGCGAACTTCAAGCTCCGCGAGGGTATGCCGATCGGTGCGAAGGTAACACTTCGCGGCGAGCGTATGTATGAGTTCATTGAAAGACTTTTCAATGCGGCTCTTCCGCGCGTTCGCGACTTCAGAGGAATTAACCCCAACGCTTTCGACGGCCGCGGCAACTATGCTATGGGCGTTAAGGAGCAGCTTATTTTCCCTGAGATCGAGTACGATAAGATCGATAAGGTACGCGGTATGGATATAATTTTTGTCACAACTGCGAAGACAGATGAAGAGGCCCGCGAGTTATTAACGCTTTTGGGCGCTCCGTTTGCGAGATAAGGAGAAGTAATAATGGCTAAGACTGCTATGAAAGTTAAGCAGGCAAGACCTGCTAAGTTTTCAACAAGAGAGTATAACAGATGCAAAATCTGCGGCCGCCCACATGCTTATCTTCGCAAGTACGGCATTTGCCGTATATGCTTCAGAGAGCTTGCTTATAAAGGCGAGATCCCCGGAGTGAAGAAGGCCAGTTGGTAAGGCACAAAGCTGAAGGAGGTTGACGGCATGCAAATCAGCGATACAATCGCGGATATGCTTACGAGAATTCGTAATGCATCCGCTGCAAAGCATGATTCGGTAGATGTTCCGGCGTCAAACGTAAAAAAGGCAATCGCTCAGATTTTACTTGACGAGGGTTACATCTCGGGCTTTCAGGTCGAAGAAGACGGAAAGCAGGGCGTAATTCATATTACATTGAAGTACGGCCAGAATAAATCGCAGGTTATAAGCGGCATTAGAAGAGTTTCTAAGCCCGGCTTGCGTATCTACACAAACGTAGAGGATATGCCCAAGGTTATGAAAGGCCTCGGCATAGCCATCCTTTCCACCTCTAAGGGTATAATGACAGACAAGCAGGCACGCAAAGCCAATGTCGGCGGCGAAGTCCTCGCTTTCGTCTGGTAAGGAGGTGCGAGAGGATGTCAAGAATAGGAAAGAAACCTATCGCAATCCCTGCCGGTGTTGAGGTTAAGGTTGACGGCAGCAAGGTGACCGTAAAGGGCCCCAAGGGCACGCTTGAAAGCACCTTCAATCACGAAATAAACATTGCGCTTGAGGGCAATGAAATAATCGTGACCCGCCCGACCGACGATAAAAATCACCGTGCGCTCCACGGTCTTACCCGTACCCTTATCCACAATATGGTTGAGGGCGTTACCAACGGCTACTCAAAAACGCTTGAGGTAAACGGCGTAGGCTACCGTGCTCAGAAGCAGGGCAAAAATCTTGTAATGAACCTCGGATATTCTCATCAGGTAATCGTTCCTGAAGTTCCGGGAATCACCATTGACGTACCGACTCCCAACCAGGTAGTTATAAGCGGTGCGGATAAGCAGCAGGTCGGCCAGTTTGCCGCGGAAGTTCGCGAGAAGCGTCCGCCGGAGCCTTATAAGGGCAAAGGTATTAAGTACGCCGACGAGCATATCCGCCGCAAGGAAGGTAAAGCCGGCAAGGGTGCTAAGAAATAATAAAGGAGTGTATAAACGATGGTTACAAGACCAAACAGCAATCAGGCAAGACTTAAGCGTCACGCCCGCGTCCGCTCTAAGGTCAGCGGTACGGCGGCTTGTCCTCGCCTTGATGTATTCCGCTCCAACAGCAACATTTACGCCCAGCTTATCGACGATGTAAACGGCGTTACACTCGCAGCCGCTTCTTCCAACGAGAAGGATTTCGGAATTTCCGGCGGCAACAAAGAGGGCGCTCACAAGGTTGGAAAGTTAATTGCTGAACGTGCCGCAGAAAAGGGCATCACCGAGGTTGTTTTTGACCGCGGCGGATACATTTATCACGGCCGTGTCAAGGAGCTTGCCGAAGGTGCCCGCGAGGGCGGACTCAAGTTCTGATAAGGAGGAATACTTTTGGCTACAAATATTGACGCATCAACATTAGATTTAAAAGAGCGCGTAGTTTCTATAAACCGTGTTTCCAAAACCGTTAAGGGCGGACGTATTATGAAGTTCGCAGCACTTGTGGTTGTAGGAGACGGCAACGGCATTGTAGGCTATGGGCTTGGTAAGGCGGGCGAAGTTCCGGACGCTATTCGCAAAGGAATTGAAGACGCTAAAAAGAATCTTATAAAGGTATCCTTAAAGGGTACAACAATTCCGCACGAGGTAATAGGCGAATTCGGCGCAGGCCGCGTTCTTCTTAAGCCCGCGGCTCCCGGTACCGGCGTTATTGCCGGCGGCGCTGTTCGTGCGGTAGTTGAGACTGTCGGTATTTCCGACATTCGTACCAAAGCTTTAAGATCGAACAATCCCTGCAACGTTGTTCGCGCCACTGTTGCCGGCCTCGCATCGCTTCGCAGCGCCGAGGAAGTAGCAGCAGTACGCGGCAAGTCTGTCAAGGAAATCATTGGTTAAGGAGGAGCAGCATTATGGCAACAAAAAAGGCTGCCGGCCTTAAAGTAAAGCTGGTAAAAAGCACCATCGGTGCTAAAAAGGATCAGATAGCTACCGCAAATGCTCTCGGTCTTTTCAAAATCGGCGATGAGAAAATTCAGCCGGATAACGAGCAGACCAAGGGCAAGATCAACAAGATTTCTCATCTTGTTGAGGTTACGGCTGCGAAATGATTTTATCCGCATACGGCGGAAATGCGGTTTTAACCGCGCGAATTAAGCAAGGAGGTGCGAACAATGAAAATGCATGAATTATCTCCGGCTTTCGGCTCTACAAAAGAGGCGAAGCGTATAGGCAGAGGTCACGGCTCGGGCAACGGCAAAACTGCCGGTAAGGGTCACAAGGGTCAGAAAGCCCGTGCGGGTCACGGTATGAGACCCGGTTTTGAAGGCGGTCAGATGCCGCTGCAAAGACGTATTCCTAAGCGTGGCTTCAATAATATTTTTGCCGAGGAATGGATAGCGATCAACCTTTCCGCACTTGAGGTGTTCGAGGACGGCGCAACGGTTGACGCTGCAGCTTTGGCTGACAAGGGTATAGTAAAGAAAGCAAACCTTCCCATTAAGGTTTTGGCTAACGGCAAGCTTACAAAGAAGCTCACCGTTAAGGCGAACGCTTTCTCTGCGTCTGCTGCTGAGAAAATCAATTCAGTCGGCGGAAAGGCTGAGGTGATCTGATGTTAGAAACATTAAGAAACGCCTGGAAAATAAAAGAAATTCGTAATAAGATTCTTTTTACCGTTTTCATCGTTTTGATTTTCCGTATCGGCTCGGTTATTCCGGTACCGTATATCGACGTTGCCGCTTTAAAATCCGCAACCGAATCGGGAACAACGAATGAATTTTTCAGCTACCTGTCTATTCTTACCGGAGGCGGTCTTGAGTACGGCGCAATATTCGCAATGTCTGTTACACCGTACATCAACTCCTCAATTATAGTACAGCTTCTGTGCGTTGCAATACCCGCTCTTGAAAGACTTTCAAAAGAGGGTGAGGAAGGTCAGAAGAAGTTAGCCCAGATAACCCGTTACACAACGGTTATTTTGGCGCTGATTCAAGGTACGGCATATTTCTTCTATCTCAAAAACAGCAACTATTTAAGCGTGTCCGGCGGTGCCGTCATCTTTGCGGCGTTCGTTATAATACTTGCCTTTACGGCGGGTTCCGCGCTTGTGATGTGGCTCGGCGAGCAGATAGATGTTAAGGGTATCGGCAACGGTATTTCAATACTGCTTTTCGCAGGTATTATCTCCCGCGGCCCGCAGGCTCTTAACACACTTATCGCTTACTGGAAGCTCGATAAGCAGGTTGCGGTTGTAGGAATAGTAGTTATGTTCTTACTGGTTATAGCCTTCATCGTTTGGATGACCGAGGCGGAACGCCGTATTCCGGTGCAGTACGCCAAGCGTGTTGTAGGCAATAAGATGTACGGCGGACAGAACACCCACATTCCGATTAAGGTCAATATGTCGGGCGTTATGCCGATAATCTTTGCCTCGAGCATACTTATGCTCCCCACGATGATACTTTCGTTCTGGAAGAACGAGAACCACTGGTTCTATAAGGTATTAAGGCTTTTCAGCGTTCAGGGCGTTTTCTATGCGGTAATCTATTTCGTTCTGATAATCGGTTTTGCATACTTCTATGCAACAATCCAGTTCAATCCGATTGAAATGGCAAACAACCTGCGTAAAAACGGCGGTGCAATACCGGGTATACGTCCCGGCAAGTCCACTTCGGACTTCATTTCAAAGATTTTGTCAAGAATAACGCTTATGGGTGCTATATTCTTAAGTGTTATCGCTATCCTGCCTATACTTATCGGCAGCGTCGGCGGAATCAACATTTCCCTCGGCGGTACGTCGGTACTCATTATGGTAGGCGTTGCGCTTGACACTGTCCGTAATCTTGAATCCCAGATGATGATGCGTCATTACAAGGGATTCCTTGATTAAGCATTAAGGAGTATTAAATTATGAAGCTCATTCTTTTGGGAGCACCGGGCGCCGGTAAGGGCACCCAGGCTGAGATAATCTCCGAAAAATATAATATTCCGACCATTTCCACCGGCAACATTATTCGTGCTGCACTTAAAAACGGAACGGAAATGGGACTGAAAGCAAAATCATATATCGACGCGGGCGAGCTTGTTCCCGATGATGTCGTTATCGGCATTATTAAGGAGCGTTTAGCTGAAAGCGACTGTGCAAACGGTTATATTTTAGACGGCTTCCCGCGCACAATTCCGCAGGCAGAAGCGCTTGACGAAATGGGCTTCGGTATCGACGCCGCACTCTCTATCGAGGTTGCAGACAGCGAGATAGTAAAGCGTATGTCGGGCAGACGCGTTTGCGAAAAGTGCGGCGCCAGCTACCACACCGAGTATAAAAAACCGGCTGAAGAGGGCGTTTGCAATTCCTGCGGCGGCGCGCTTGTTATCCGTAAGGACGATGAGCCCGAAACCGTGAAAAACAGACTTAACGTTTATCACGAGCAGACCGAGCCGCTGAAAGATTATTACAAAAACTGCGGAAAGCTCATCACTGTCGAGGGACAGGACGAGGTTAAGGATACTACCCGTCTTGTACTCGAAGCGCTGGAGAAGAATATATGATAGTGCTTAAAACCGGCCGCGAGCTTAAAATAATGAAAGAGGCTTGCAGTATATCGGCCGGAGCATTAGAGGTAGCCGGCAAAGCGGTAGAGCCCGGAGTAACAACGGCTGAGATCGACCGTCTGGCGGAGGAATACATCCGACGCCGCGGCGGCGAGCCCAACTTTAAAAATTACGAGGGCTACCCCGCTACTGCCTGTATATCTATAAACAACGAGGTAATTCACGGCATACCTTCCGAAAAGCGCAAGCTGCGCGCCGGCGATATAGTAAGTATCGACCTCGGCGCCAAGTTCGACGGGTATCACGGCGATAACGCCGCCACTTTCGCCTGCGGAGATGTATCTCCGGAAGCGAAGCGGCTGATGGACACAACGCGCGAAAGCCTTTACGAGGGAATACGCGCAGCGTGTGCGGGCGGCAGAATCGGTGATATAGGTCACGCTGTTCAGAGTTATGTTGAGGCGCGTGGGTATTCGGTCGTGCGGCAGTTTGTCGGTCACGGCGTGGGTACGCACCTGCATGAAGCTCCCGAGGTTCCGAATTTCGGCATACCCGGCAGGGGAATACGCCTGATGCCCGGAATGACCATAGCAATAGAACCGATGGTAAACGCCGGAGGCTATGATGTTAAGGTTCAGCCGGACGGGTGGACTGTTTTAACCAAGGACGGTTCGCTTTCCGCTCATTTTGAGCATACGATAGTGATAACCGCCGACGGTCCTAAAATTATGACCGTGGTTTGAGGAAACGCTTATGGTGGGTCGCATAGTCTTTTCAAAGGCGGGGCGCGATAAAAACCGCCTTATGGTGGTGGTGAGCGCGGACGATAAATTCCTTTACCTGTGCGACGGTAAGGAACGCCCGCTTGAAAAACCGAAACGCAAAAATGTGAAGCACACAGCGTTTACAAACACAATTCTTGATGAAAACAGCTATAAAACCGATAAGGCTTTGAGGCGGGAATTAGCCCGGCTCAGGAGTGATGGCTTGAAAGGGAGGAACCAAAGTGTCTAAAGAAGATATGATAGAGCTTGAAGGCGTCGTTGTTGAGGCAATGCCTAACGCAATGTTCAAGGTAGAAATCCAGGGGGGACATATAATCCTCGCCCATATATCGGGAAAGCTCCGTATGAATTTCATACGCATACTCCCGGGCGACAAGGTGACTGTTGAGATGTCTCCGTACGACCTTTCAAAAGGTCGCATAACCTGGCGTTCAAAATAACAGTCAAAAATTTAAGGAGGTATAATCCAAATGAAAGTCAGACCTTCTGTTAAAAAGATTTGCGAAAAATGCAAAATTATCAAGCGCAAGGGCAAGGTAATGGTTATCTGCGAAAACCCCAAGCACAAACAGCGTCAGGGTTAATTGCGCGTGAAGAAAAAAATGGAGGTGCTTTGATAAATGGCACGTATTGCTGGTGTTGATCTTCCGAACGAAAAGCGAGTCGAAATCGGACTTACTTACATTTTCGGCATAGGTCTTACAACATCTAAAAAAATCCTTGCCGATACAGGTATCAATCCCGATACCCGCGTCAAGGACTTAACCGAAGACGATATTTCAAAACTGCGTGAATATATCGACCACAACCTTCAGGTAGAAGGTGACCGTCGCCGTACAATCGCGTTTGATATTAAGAGACTTATCGAAATCGGAAGCTACCGCGGTTTGCGCCACAGAAAGGGTCTGCCGGTAAGAGGGCAGCGCTCAAAGACTAACGCGCGTACACGCAAGGGTCCGAAGAAGACCATAGCTAACAAGAAGAAATAAGTAGGAGGAAGATAATATGGCTACTGCAAAGGGCAAGACGACCGCTACACGCCGTCGCCGTGAGAAAAAGAATATCGAACGTGGCTCTGCTCATATCCAGTCTACCTTCAACAACACTATCGTTACCATCACCGATACGCAGGGCAACGCTCTTTCGTGGGCATCTGCCGGTGAGTTAGGTTTCAGAGGCTCAAGAAAGTCTACTCCTTTCGCGGCTCAGAGCGCGGCAGAAACTGCTGCTAAGGCTGCTATGGAGCACGGTCTTAAGACTGTTGAAGTGTACGTTAAGGGTCCGGGCGCAGGACGTGAAGCGGCTATCCGCGCACTGCAAACCGCAGGTCTTGAGGTAAGTATGATTAAAGACGTTACCCCGATTCCGCACAACGGCTGCCGTCCTCCCAAGAGAAGACGCGTATAATCGTTTAAAACTAATTTGCAATTTATATTGCAGCTAAAATTTTGGAGGTGTAACAGATGGCAAGATATACCGGTGCAGTTTGCAGACTTTGCCGCCGCGAGGGTCAGAAATTGTTCCTTAAGGGCGAGCGCTGCTATTCCGAGAAATGCTCGGTAGGACTGAGAGGCTACGCTCCCGGTCAGCACGGACAGGGCAGAAAGAAATCGTCCGAATACGGTATGCAGCTTCGCGCTAAGCAGACCGCAAGACGTTTCTACGGCGTCCAGGAAAATCAGTTCCATCATTATTTTGAAATTGCTGAAAGAAAGCAGGGCATTACCGGCGATAACCTTTTAAGAATACTTGAAAGCCGCCTTGATAATGTTGTTTACAGAGTAGGCTTTGCTTCGTCAAGAGCAGAGGCGCGTCAGCTTGTAGGTCACGGTCATTACGAAGTGAACGGCAAGCGCGTTGACATTGCTTCCTATCTCTTAAAGGCGGGCGATGTGGTTTCTATCTGCGAGAAGAGCCGCGCAAGCGAGAAGATCAAAGCAGTTGTAGAGGCTAACAGCGCAAGACCCGTTCCGGAGTGGATTGACGTTGACCGCAACAACCTTTCGGCAAAGGTTATAGCTCTCCCGACAAGAGAACAGATTGAAGCTCCTGTTGACGAGCAGCTCATCGTCGAGTTCTATTCTAAGTAATAGACCCGAAATAACGCAGCGTTCACCGTGCCGGGCACTGCGGAACATAAAATTACGGTACGGAGAAACGGAGCTTTTAAATGATAGAAATTGAAAAGCCCAGAATAGATACCGCTGAATTGACAAGCGACGGCACTTACGGCAGGTTCGTTATGGAGCCGCTGGAGAGAGGCTATGCCACAACCCTCGGCAACAGCATGAGGCGCGTGCTGCTTTCAATCCTTCCCGGCGTTGCCGTTACATCGGTCAAGATCGACGGTGTTGTGCATGAGTTTTCCACCATTCCCGGTGTGAAAGAGGATGTTACCGAAATCATCCTCAACATAAAGGGACTGATTGCAAAGCTCCATGCCGATACGGCGAAGAAGATTTATATTGAGGCAGAGGGTCCCTGCGTGGTTACCGCCGCTTCGATAAAAGCCGATTCCGAGGTCGAGATTTTAAATCCCGATATGTATATAGCCACTCTTGACGCGGGAGCCAAGCTCAATATGGAGATGACTCTTGATAAGGGCAGAGGCTATGTTTCCGCCGAGCAAAACAGACCGGCGCAGAACGTTATCGGCGTTATTCCCGTTGACTCTATCTACACGCCCGTACTCAAGGCTAACTTTAAGGTTGATAATACCCGCGTGGGTAATGTTACCGATAAGGGCAAGCTTACAATGGAAATATGGACCGACGGCTCCATAAAAGCCAACGAGGCTATTTCTATGTCGGCGAAGGTGCTTATTGAGCACTTTGAGCTTTTCCTCGATTTAACCGAGGGCGTAAGCGAAACCGAGAGCATTATGGCGGAAAAGAACGACAACGAGAAGGAAAAGGTTCTCGATTTAACGATCGACGAGCTGGATTTATCTGTTCGCAGCTTCAACTGCCTGAAGCGCGCAGGTATAAATACGGTAGAGGATCTTATCAACAAGTCCGAAGAGGATATGATGAAGGTGAGAAACCTCGGCCGCAAGTCGCTTGAAGAGGTCATTGCAAAGCTGAATTCTTTCGGCTTCACCCTTAAAAACGACGACGAATAAAGCAAAACCGCAGCAGTTTTTGCTGCAATAAGGAGTGAATGGAAATGCCAGGTACCCGTAAACTCGGAAGAACCAGCGATCACAGAACTGCTATGCTCAGGGCAATGGTTACTTACCTGCTCGAAAACGGCAGAATTGAGACCACCGTTACCCGCGCTAAGGAAGTAAGAGCAATGGCAGAGAAGTATATTACACTCGCTAAGGATAATAACCTGAACAGCAAGCGTCAGGCATTGGCGTTTATTACTAAGGAGGACGTTGTTGCAAAGCTCTTCAACGAAATCGCTCCTAAGTATTCGGATGTTAACGGCGGCTACACCCGCATTGTTAAAACCGGACCGCGCCGCGGCGACGCTGCCGAAATGGCAATTATCGAGTTAATATGATTTTAAGGCTTTAAGCCTGAACTTTAGTACTCACATTTTTTACGCGCAGTTATATGCGCCGATGATGTGTGTGCTAAACCGAGGGGGAACGGGCGCGGCAAGCGCTCGTTCCTCCTCGCACTTAATAATTCGGAATTCGAAATGCGTAATTCGGAATTAAATAACGCGCAGCCCTGCGGTTATCAAAAAAGATAATTGCAGGGCTGTTTTTGCATTATAACGGCGGTATTGACATTTTGATTTTTTATGCTATAATATAAACAGAAAGGCAACCGATAGACGGTTAGCCCTCGTTAGCTTTAGAAATAAATCGTCAGCTTGGTTAGGGATGGCGGTTTATTTCTTTTTTATAGTTGCTATGTAACCTGTTGCAAATATCAAAATTAAAATGATAAATACATAATGCTCCATTGGCAACGCCCCCTCTTGAGGGCAAGACTTAACCGCCTACCGTTGTAGGTTGCCTTTAAGGGTGCTTTTAAGCACCGACAATATTTTACAATAAGTTAGATAATTTGTCAATAACTACCGTAACTGTTCATTGGGACTATCTTTTAGGAAATTTTAAATTTTCGGGTAAGCCGAGTATATAATCGGCGGAGACTTTATAAAAATTGCATAATGTGATTAAATGCTCAATCGGAAATGGTCTTGTTCCGCGCTCGTATTGACCGTAGTAGCTTCTTGTAGTATTTAAAATATCAGCAATTTGTTGTTGGGTAAGATCATTATCTTCGCGTAATTCCTTTAATAGTTCGTTATATTTTTTCATATTTTTCACACTCATTTTGTAAATATATACAATTATATCATGGTTCACAAATTGACCCTTGAAATGGTTCACATATGAACCTATAATAATTATGGAGATGATAAAAATGTTTGAAGAAAATTTTGACGAAATGCAATGGTCACTTGAAGAGCTTGGAAATCTTTATATGCTTTTAAAAGCTTACAGTGATAAAAAAACCGAATTTTCAAAAGAATTTAGTGCCGAAAATTTTAAATCCTGTGAAAAGTTGTTTAATGATATGGCGGAACAATATAGCAGGCAATATCTTGAAAACACACGTTTGATACTAAAAAGACTTGACTTTTTTAAATTTGAGTGATAAGATATAGACAATATAAATGCTATGATAAAGGAAAGTAGGAAGATTTCCGCCTTTAAGAGAGCCCTTGCCGCGGCTGTAAGCGGGGCAGGTATGAATTTTTTGAAGTTCCCTTTTGAGCAGCGCGGCTGAAAAGCGCAGTAGGCAGCGACGGATGAACACCGTTACAGGTTCTAAAGAGTGTTTGCTCTCGGAGCGAAAATTACGGGTGGTACCGCGGAGACTTTTTGTACTTCGTCCTGTTATTACAGGGCGGAGTTTATTTTTTTGTGTGGAGGAAAAGCAATGAAAGAGAAAATTGACGCCATAAGAGCGGCGGCAAAGGCTGCTATTGAAAAAACGGCAAGTGAAAACGAAATTGAAGAATTAAGGGTAAAATATTTAGGTAAAAAGGGCGAGCTTACGGCTCTCTTGAAGCAAATGGGCTCGCTTTCCCCCGAGGAGCGCCCTGCTATTGGTCAGCTTGTAAACGAGGCAAAGCAAAGGCTTGAAACGCTTATAGCCGAGAAAAAGGCGGAAATGAAGCAAAAGGCCACCGAGGCAAAGCTTAAAGCCGAAACGATTGATATTACCATGCCTGCAAAAGAGGTTAAAACGGGCGGCATACACCCGCTTAATCACGTTGTAAACGATATGATTGACATTTTCCAGTCTATGGGCTTTGACGTGGTAGACGGACCGGAGGTTGAAACCGACCACTATAATTTTGAGTGCTTAAACGTTCCGGCGGATCACCCCGCGCGCGATATGCAGGACACCTTCTATTTAGGCGAAAACCTGCTTTTGCGCACACAGACATCCGCCGCGCAGATAAGAACAATGGAAACAAGAAAACCGCCTATACGCGTTATATGCCCCGGCAGAGTGTACCGCGCCGACGAGGTGGACGCGACCCATTCGCCCGTTTTTCACCAGCTGGAGGGTCTTGTGGTTGATAAGGGTATTACAATGTGCGACCTTAAGGGCGTGCTTGAGCAGTTTGCAAGGGAAATTTACGGCAAAGATACAAAGGTGCGTTTCCGCCCCTCGTTCTTCCCGTTTACAGAGCCGAGCGTTGAAGTGGACGTTTCGTGCAGCGAGTGCGGCGGAAAAGGTTGCCGCGTTTGCAAGGGTGCAGGCTGGATAGAAATTTTGGGCGCGGGTATGGTGCACCCGAATGTGCTGCGCTCCTGCGGAATTGACCCCGACGTTTACACCGGCTTTGCGTTCGGCATAGGTATTGACCGAATTACCACAACACGCTATAAAATAAGCGACATCCGCCTGCTTTTTGAGAACGACAAGCGTTTCTTAGAGCAGTTTTAAAGGGGGTAAAAACAAATGAAAATTTCACTTGAAGCTTTAAAAAGATATGTTGAAATAAACGTTCCCGTTGAGGAGCTTTGCGACCGTATGGTAATGGCGGGCTTTGAAATTGAGGAAATGGAAAAGCAGGGCGAAAACATTAAAAACGTTGTAGCCGCTAAAATTTTAAAAATAACTCCGCACGAAAACAGCGACCATTTACAGATATGCCAAATGGACGTGGGTAAGAATGAACCTGTTCAAATTGTTACGGGCGCGCAGAATATACACGAGGGCGATTACGTTCCCGCAGCGCTTGACGACAGCTACCTGCCGAACGGCGCACATATTGTGGCGGGCAAGCTGCGCGGCACCGAGTCAAACGGTATGCTCTGCTCGGGCGGCGAATTGTGTCTTACCGAGGCGGATTACGAGGGCGCCGAGGTAAACGGTATACTTATTTTAAAGGGCGAGCCGAAACCCGGTACCGACATGCGCGAGGTTTTGGGGCTTAACGATTATATAATAGACTTTAAAATTACCGCCAACCGCCCCGATTGCAACTGCTTTTTGGGCGTTGCAAAGGAAATTTCGGTAGTGCTGGGCACCGAATTTAAAGCGCCCAAGCCGGAATATAAAACGGTAGGACAGAATATATCTGATTATATAGACATCGAGGTGCGCAATTTTGATTTATGCCCCCGCTATATAGGCAGGGTGGTTAAAAACCTGCGCATAAAAGAGTCGCCAGAGTGGATGAAAAAAGCCATAACCGCCTCGGGTATGCGCCCCATAAACAATATTGTTGATATTACAAACTTTGTAATGCTTGAAACGGGTCAGCCCATGCACGCCTTTAACTACAACGATATAGGCGTGCACAAAATAATCGTTCGCAACGCCGAAGAAGGCGAGACCATAACCACGCTTGACGGCACCGACCACAATTTGACCCCCGATATGCTTGTTATTGCGGACGGCGAAAAGCCCTCATGCCTTGCGGGTATAATGGGCGGTAAGGAAAGCGAAATTGAAAGCTACACCACCGACCTGTTCTTAGAGTCGGCAAAGTTCCGCCGCGATAACATTCGCCACACGGGCAGAGCGCTCGGTATTCGCACCGAAGCGAGCGGAAGGTACGAGCGCGGCGTTGATATTATGAATGTTTCCTACGCTATGGAGCGCGCCTTGCAGCTTATTTCAGAGCTTGACGCGGGCGATATTATAGACGGCGAAATTGACCTTAACAACGGTCTGCCCGAGGAAAGAATTATAAATGTTACAACCGATAAAATTATGGAGCTTATCGGCGTGGACGTGCCCGATGAAAAAATAGTTTCCATTTTAAACAGTCTTCATCTGCCCACCACCGCAAACGGCAAGGAGCTTACCGTGCGCGTGCCCTCTATACGCGATGACATTGAGGGCAGAGCCGATTTAGCCGAGGAGGTTATGCGAATTTACGGCTACGACCACATTATAGGCAAGCCGATGCGCGGCGACGTGGTGCGCGGCAAAAAGCTGCCCGAGCGTATAAAGTGCGATAAAATAAAGGACTTTATGACCGCCGCGGGTGCCCGTGAAATTGCAACCTATTCATTTATAAGCTCCGCCGCTATTGATACCCTGCTGTTGGATGAAAGCGACGAGCGCCGCAAACAAATCAAGATTATAAACCCGCTCGGCGACGAATATTCAACAATGCGCACCCAGCTTACAACAAGTATGCTGTCGGTTCTGGCAACCAACATCAACCGCAAGATAACAGACGGCAGATTTTACGAAATTTCAAAGCGATTTATTGCAAAGCAGCTGCCCATAACCGAGCAGCCCGACGAGATACCCACAATGTCGGTGGGAATTTACGGCAAGGATGAGGATTTCTTCACCTTAAAGGGCATAATAGAGGGTGTAATGCGGCTTTGCGGCGCTCATACGCAGTATGAAGTGAGTGCAGAGCCTTATCTCCACCCGGGCAGACAGGCGCTTGTAAAGGCAAACAACACTGTTGCAGCCGTTTTCGGCGAGGTTCACCCGACAGTTGCCGCAGAATACGGTATTGACTGCCGCGTATACGTTGCGGAAATTAAGCTTGATGTATTGCTTAACATAAACAAGCGCAAAACCGTTTACAAGCCGCTGCCGAAATTCCCTGCGGTTGAGCGCGATTTTGCAATGCTCTGCGATAAGGACTTACCCGTAGGAGCGCTTGAAAGGGCTATAACCAAGGGCGCGGGCAGACTGCTTGAAAGGCTGGAGCTTTTCGACGTATACTCAGGCTCGCAAATACCCGAGGGCAAAAAGAGCGTGGCTTACAGCGTGTGGCTGAGGTCTGCCGACGCAACGCTTTCCGATAAAGAGATTGATACGGTAAACGCCGCAATAATTAAAAATCTTGAAAGCGCAGGCGCAGAGCTCAGAAAATAGTACTTGAACTTTTTTGAAAAAAGGTATAAAATAATTATAAACAGTTGTGAGAGGTGTAATTTATGAATGACAGAACAATGACCTTTTCAATAGGCGACCAAACAGAGCAGGAAATAAGGAATATTTTGACTCTGGTTTACGACGCGCTGAAAGAAAAAGGCTATAACCCGATAAATCAGATAGTCGGATATATTTTGTCCGAGGACCCCACTTATATTACAACCCACAACAATGCGCGCAATCTTATAAGAAAAATCGACCGCGATACGCTTTTGCAGTCGCTTGTAAAATATTATTTGAGCGCGTAGGGGGATATTTGTATGAAAAAGCTGCTTTACATTCTCCTTTTTCTGCAAATCATCAGCGGTGTATTCATCTTTTTTATGCTTATCGGCAGCGATGCCTTTACGGCTGTTCTTGCTGGGTTTATCTGTATTCTTCAAATAGCCCTTACCATTTCGGTAATACGCAATACCGAGGATATAGAGCAGTTAAACGAGGAAACCGCTTGGCTCAGGCAAAAGCTCAAAGGGCTTGAGAATATAGTAAATCCCTATAATTCGCCGGAGTCTGCCGTACCGGCGGCATACCATGGCGAAGCCGCCCGCGGCACTTGGGAATGTGTAAAATGCGGCACGGTAAACAAGGCGGGAACAGACGTCTGCCAAAGCTGCGGCGCCGCTTATTCGGCTGAAATCAACCCCACAAGCAACCCATTTGCCAAAAAGAAACCGCGCGTAAGCAGGTTTGTAAAATAGTTTTAAGCTAAAAAAAGGCTCCCCTCTTTCGGCTTTGCCGAAAAGAAGGGAGCCGCTACGCTTTTATTCAGGCAGAAATATAACGGTTGCTTGAATAGCCTATAACTCCGCTGTAGCCCACTAAGTCCCATTCGGGCAGGCGGTTGTAAATTACAATTTCCGAGCCGTTCGGTATTTTGCCGATTATCGGTGCGCTGATATCCGGGCGGGAGCGTATATTCAGATTAGACCCCTCGGTGGAAACATAGCCTACCTGTATGGGCTGCGGCATATTAAAGGGTATTCCGAAATATTCCGTAAGCGACAAAACAAGATTTTCAGCAATATTGTTTATATTGTTCCGTATCCAGTCGGCGTCAAGCGGGTTATCGTGGTAACCCAGCTCTATAAGCACGCCGGGCGCACGCACTCTCGCAACCTCACCGAGCCTTGTGGTGGGAACGGTTTTCACCATTCCCGGCAGCGGGTAGATAAGCTGTAAATTATTCGCTGCAATATCGGCAAAGCGCTTGCCGTTTACGCTGGTGGGGTAATAGTATACGTCTATTCCGCGCACAGTGGGCTGCTGGCTGCTGCCTACGGCGTTTGAATGTAGGGCTAAGTGTAAATCATAATTACCGGCGTTTGACGCGGCTATGGAGGAAGCAGCGGTCATATCCGGTGTGTTGCGTGTAAACTGTATTCCGCTTGCCGAAAGGTACGGCTCCATTGCGTCGGCTATAAGGTTCATATAGTATTCTTCGTTTCCTCCGCCGTAGTAGGGGTTAAATTCCTGCGTAGACGGGCTTAAATATATTATGGGCATATTTATCCTCCCCGAAAATAAAAAAATCCTTTCTCTCCACAGAATATGAAGAGAAAGGATTTTTTGTTAATTATTATTCTCAGTCAAGCCCGATATAAGGTGCGGGGTTTACGCGGGTATCGTTCACAAGCACCTCGTAGTGCAAATGGTTGCCGGTTGAATTGCCGGTATTGCCAACCAGCGCCAGTAAATCGCCCTGCTCAACCCTTGCGCCCTTTGCAACCTTTAACGCGCTTGCGTGCGCGTATCTTGTTTTAAGCCCGTTACCGTGATCTACAACCACGCTGTAGCCGTAGGCACCGTCAAACCCGGCGGAAACAACCGTTCCCGCGGCTGAGGCGTATATTCCCGTGCCGCGGTCTGCCGCAAGGTCCATTCCCTTATGACCTCTGCCGTCACCGTAATAAGAGGAAACAACAAACGAGCCTTTGCTTAGCGGGCAGATAAGCCCCTCACTGCGGGCGGCAATGCGCTGCGCTGCTGTGGCGGTGCTTTTAGCCGTGCCCACAAGCGTTACCTGCTCTACCGGCTCCTTAACAACCTCGGTTTTAAGCTCCTCACGGGCTACTTCTTCACCGTTCAGCTTTTCAACATTTTCGGTTTTGCGGTTTATGCCGTTTTGACCGGCAGTTTTAACCGATGAATAGCCTATAAGCTCATTGCTTGTTTTAACCGTTTTGGTGGTAAATGGTATTTCGGTATCGGTTGTAATTACCAATACGGTTTTAACGTTAAGCTTTTCAGCGGCGGCTGTAAGCTCGTCCGCAGACGCTATTTCGCTTTTAAGGTAATAGCCCTTTTCGGTTTTAACCTCGTCTGTAAATTCCGATGTGTTCTCAGCACCTTTTGTTTCAAAGCGGGTGCGGCTTTTTTCAAGGCACTCAGCCAATTCCTCGGTTTCGCCGCAAAGCAGGGTTTCGCCGTTTACCACAAGGGCGGAAGCCTCGACAATATCATTTGTGTTTTCAATAATAGCGTCGGCAAGCTTTAAAGCGCTGCAAAGCCTGTTTGAAACGGTGAGGGTCATTTTAAAATTGGGCTGCTTTATCGCCCCGGCGGCATTGCTGCTTTCAATGCTTTTAACAGCTATGCTTTTAGCGTCGTCAAAAACGGCTGCGTTTTTAATTGTGGCAATAATACTGCCCGCATAGTTTACCTTGAACCCGAGCGTTATACCGACAGATACTATACTTACGCCTACCGCCAGCATACCTATAATGCAAAGGGAGCATATGCGCATAAGCAGCTTTTTACCGCTTAAAACGGATATAGTTTTGCTTAAAAGCTTATTCTGCGATAATATTTCAAGTAAGGTTTCTTTATTAAGAATATCCTTAAAAATAACGGTCACTTCTTTCAAAAGTTACAATTTGTAATTTCTATAAACCCTATTATAACAAAAGGGTTACAAAATTGCAACCCTTTTTGTAATATTTTTTTATTTATTTTCAGTTTTGCCGTCTGTTCCGTATATTTTTCGGTGAATACTCTGCATTTTCATATCAAGTCGGCTTATTTCTTCGGCACATTCGCGCAATTCCTCTGAAATCTGCTCAACATCGTGCTTTATATCCTTTTTATATTTAAGCTTGTGCTCAAGGCTTGCCCAAAAGTCCATTGCAATGGTTCTGAACTGCACCTCAACCCGCATAAATTTCTTTTCGGGCATAAGGAAAATCGGAATTTCCACTATAAGGTGCAGGCTGCGGTAGCCGTTCGGCTTGGGATTTTTTATGTAGTCCTTGCAGGCGATTAGGCGAATATCATCCTGTGTGCAAAGCTCCTTGGATAAAATATAAATATCCTCGGGGAAAGAGCATATAACGCGTATACCTGCAACGTCGTTAAGATTTTTTTCAATGCTTTCGGCTGAAAGCTCCAGCCCCTTGCGGTTCAGCTTTTCAATTATACTGGGTACGCTTTTAAGCCGACACGCTATTGATTCAAAGGGGTTGCGGTCATTTTCAAGGGAAAGCTGCGTGTTGAGCACGTCAAGCTTGGTTTTTACTTCAAGCATAGCGCATTTGTAGCGCATCATAAGCTCGGCAAAGGGTCTTGTCTGGTCGAAAATTTCGTTTGCCTGGCTTAAAAGCTCGCTTGTATTTGTGTTTTTAATATCAATCATTATTTTCCGTCCTGCCAAAGTCGCCGGCGCGCTTTTCTATTATAAAGCGCGGTCTTGCTTTTGTTTCAAGATATATTTTACCTATATATTCGCCTATTACGCCGAGGCTTAAAAGCTGTATTCCGCTGAAAAAGAAAATAATGGTTACAAGCGAAGCCCAACCCGCCACGGTTTTGCCGAGCGCAAAGGCTATTACCGACCATATTATGCCTATAAGACTTAAAATTGCAGTAACAAACCCGAAGGTGGTTATAATTCTTATAGGCTTGGTGGAAAGGCTGGTAATGCCGTCAATTGCAAGAGCAAGCATTTTTTTAAGCGGATAGTGGCTTTCTCCCGCTAAGCGCCCGTGGCGTTCGTAATAAACGCAGGTGCTTTTAAAGCCTACAAGCGGAATCATTCCGCGCAGGAAAATATTTACTTCCTTAAAATTAGCGAGCTCCTTTATAACCTTGGCGGATAAAAGCCTGTAATCGGCGTGATTGTAAACTACGTTTGCGCCCATACGGTTCATAAGCTTATAAAAGCCCTGCGCCGTTGTGCGTTTGAAAAATGTGTCGGTCTCGCGGCTTGAGCGCACACCGTACACTATTTCGGCGCCGTCAAGATATTCGCGCACCATACTGTCCATAGCGTTTATATCGTCCTGCCCGTCGCAGTCAATGCTTATAGTAATATCGCAAAGCTTGCCTGCCTCTGTAAGACCCGCAAGCAGTGCGTTCTGGTGCCCGCGGTTGCGGCTTAATGACAGCCCGGTAAAGTATTTTTGCTCACCTGATAATTTCGTTATTATATCCCATGTGCTGTCGCGGCTGCCGTCGTTTACAAACATAATGCGGCTGTCGTCCGATATAATATCCGCCGAAATAAGGCTTTTAAGCTTTTCCAAAAACATTCCGCTTGTTATAGGCAGTACCTTTTCTTCATTATAGCAGGGAATTACAATATATAATACAGGTTTCATTTTTACTCTCCGTTTATTATTTTACAAGACCCGATGAGGTGTCCTTCTGAATAACATCGTGCGCGCCGCCCTCAACAATGCTGGTAGCCGAAACAAGGGTGAGCTTTGCTTTCTTTTGCAGCTCTGGTATAGTAAGCGCGCCGCAGTTGCACATGGTAGAGCGTACCTTTGAAAGCGAAAGGCTTACATTATCTTTAAGGCTGCCCGCATAAGGCACATAGGAGTCAACGCCCTCCTCAAACGATAGCTTTTTATCGCCGCCCATGTCATAGCGCTGCCAGTTTCTCGCGCGGTTTGAGCCCTCGCCCCAGTATTCCTTATAATAATTACCGTTTATGGTAACGCGGTTTGTCGGGCTTTCGTCAAAGCGGGCAAAATATCTGCCAAGCATCATAAAGTCCGCACCCATAGCAAGCGCCAGGGTCATATGGTGGTCGTGCACAATGCCGCCGTCAGAGCAGACGGGAACATAAACTCCCGTTTTTTCAAAATATTCGTCTCTTGCCTTGCAAACGTCAATAAGTGCGGTCGCCTGACCCCTGCCTATGCCCTTTGTTTCTCGTGTAATGCATATAGAGCCGCCGCCTATGCCTACCTTTATAAAGTCAGCTCCCGCCTCGGCTAAGAATAAAAAGCCTTCGCGGTCAACAACGTTTCCGGCGCCTACCTTAACGGTATCACCGTATTTTTCGCGTATAAATTTAAGCGTGCGCGCCTGCCACTCGCTGAAGCCCTCTGATGAATCTATGCAAAGCACGTCCGCCCCGGCGTTTATAAGCGCGGGCACTCTTTCCTCGTAGTCGCGGGTGTTTATTCCCGCGCCTACAACATAGCGCTTGTGGCTGTCAAGCAGCTCGTTGGGGTTTTCCTTGTGCGCGTCGTAGTCCTTACGGAAAACAAAATATTTAAGGTTACCGTTTTTATCAACTATCGGCAGGGAATTAAGCTTGTGGTCCCATATAATATCATTTGCCTTTTTAAGCGTTGTATCCTCCGCGCCCACTATAAGGGAGGAAAGCGGGGTCATAAAGTCCTTAACGCAGGTATCCTCTGCCATACGGCTCACTCTGTAATCGCGGCTTGTAACTATGCCGAGCAGCTTGCCGTTCGGCAAACCGTCAGACGTTACGGCTACTGTTGAATGTCCGTTTTTGGCTTTAAGCTCTAAAATATCCTTTAAGGTGCTGTCGGGCGTTACGTTGGATTCGCTTACAACAAAGCCCGCTTTATAGGACTTTGCGCGCTCTACCATAGCTGCCTCGTCCTCAATGGACTGCGAGCCGTAAATAAACGAAACGCCGCCCTCACGCGCAAGCGCCACGGCGAGCTTGTCGCCCGAGACCGACTGCATTATAGCGGAGGTAAGCGGAATATTCATTGAAATTGCGGGTTCTTCACCTTTTTTGAATTTTACAAGCGGTGTTTTAAGGCTGACGTTTGCCGGAATACACTCGGCAGACGAATACCCCGGAACCAAAAGATACTCGTTAAAAGTGTGTGAAACCTCGTTAAAATAATAAGCCATATTACTGCTTCCTCCTGTAATTTTTATTTAGTATATTATACCATAATAAAAAGACTTGTCAACAGTTTAAATACCGGTGAAAAATGCCCTTAAAAGTGAAAAAGAGCCGTTTTCACGGCTCTTTTTCACTTTTAAGGGGTTTGAGGAGAGAACTTCTCTTTAATCAAGAGAAATTATACCAAAACGGGTGCGGCTCCCTTTTCGGTACAAGCATATAATAAACTATAATTTTTTCATTTCTGTGAACTGTTTTTAAATTTTTAAGGAATATAATATGTATTTTAGTCAATAATAAATTCATAAAACGCCCGTCTGAAAGGAAAATGAAAATATGAAATATTCTGAATATACCTCAAAACCGAAATTTAAAGGCAGCGCTGCATTTTATATAATTATCGCCTGCTGCCTTTTAGCGCTCGGCGGTGCTTCGTGGTTTGCCGCTTCCAGCATAAGCCGCAGAAATAACGACAGCAGCAGCGCGCCCTCGCAAATTTCCGAGCCGCCGCAGTCAAGTATTCCCGACAGTCAGCCTGAGCCATCAAGCACTGTTTCTGAGAATGTGGGCAAAAATGTATCCGATGAGCCGTATTCCTCAGCCGAAAGCACCGCCTCAAAAACCGAAAGCAAGCCGCAAAAAAAGGTTTTCACAATGCCGGTGCAGGGCGATATTATAAAGAAATACAGCGATAAGGAGCTGCAATTCTCCGCAACCTACGGCGATATGCGTATTCACACAGGGCTTGATATTGCCTGCGCAGAGGGCACCTCGGTGAGCGCCTGCGGCGACGGCAAGGTTTTATCTGTAGAGGAAACCGCATTTTTAGGTAATGTGGTAACAATAGACCACGGCGACGGCATTACAACCAAATACGCCTCCTTAAAGGATATAAAGGTAAAGGCGGGTGCAAAGGTCACCGCGGGGGATATAATAGGTGCGGTTACGTCGGTGCCGGGCGAATGTGCCGACCAAAGCCATTTGCACCTTGAAGTGTATAAGGACGGTCACGTGACAGAGCCTCTTAAAGCGTTGGGACTTAAATAAAATAAGAAAGCCTGCCCCCGAAAATTATCGTTTAGGGGCACAGCGTACGGCGGCTTTGGCGGAATATAGCCCACCAAAGCCGCTGTATTTTTTGGAACAGACAGAAAATAATTCGTTACAATTATTAACGATAAATTCATATATTTGAATAACGAATGTAATAATGCCGTTTTAAAATATAACCAAACCAAAGGAGGAACGTTTTATGGACGATTATAATAACAAACAAAACGGCGAGCTTAACGGCTTTGACAAAGTGACAAACGAAAACGGCTACACCGTAACGCCGGACGGCGGCTTTTACACAAAGAGCCGCGACGACATTATTCAGGATGAGGCTTACCATGCACCGGAGCCGAATACGGCTGAAACGGAGAACGGCAATCAACAGGGAAGTGCAAATGCCGGCGGTTATTACGCAAATAACAGCACTAATTATAATTACGGCGGTTATAACTACGGCGGCACTACCTTCTCTGTAAAGCCGCCAAAGCAGAAAAAGGCTAAAAAGAAGGGCAAATACGGTGCGGGCGTGGTAGTTGCGGCGTCGCTTCTTGCAGCGGTTATAGGCGCGGGCAGCGGCATTGCGGCGGTAACGCTAACGTCCCGCGGCAATAATACCTCTACCCCCATAACCTCAAATGTTTCGGGCAGCAATGTAAACATAAATATTGATGAAACGGCGGAATCGGTCGTTGAGGCGGTTGCCGAAAAGGTGACGCCCAGCGTTGTGGGAATAAGAACTACCACCTCGGTGCGCAGCTTTTTCGGCGGCAGTAATGAATCAACGGGCGAGGGCAGCGGCGTTGTTTACTCGGCGGACGGATATATTATTACAAACTATCACGTTATTTCCGGCGCGGTAACAAACAAGAGCGGCTCAAAGGTTGAAGTATTTACCGATACGCTTGATTCAAAATCCTACGAGGCTACCGTAGTGGGCTATAATATTTCCACCGACTTAGCGGTTATAAAGATTGACGCAAAGGGCTTGACCCCCGTAGAATTTTCCGATTCCTCAAAGCTGAAGGTGGGTCAGTATGTTATAACCGTGGGCAACCCGGGCGGTCTTGAATTTATGGACAGCGTAACCTACGGCGTTATAAGCGGGCTTAACCGCGTGGTTTCCTCCGATTCCGGCGTTAAGCTTATCCAGACCGACGCCGCCATTAACCCCGGCAACTCAGGCGGCGCGCTTGTAAACACGAAGGGGCAGCTTGTGGGAATAAACAGTTCGAAAATAGTTTCCGAGGAATTTGAGGGTATGGGCTTTGCGATTCCCTCTAATACCGTTGCCGAAATTTGCAAGAGCATAATTGAAAAACAGAACGACCCCGAGCCGTATATAGGCGTTACAATAAGTGAAAAATATACCGCAAGTGTTCTGAAATATTACGGTTACCCCTCGGGCGCGGTAATTTCAAGCGTGGCTGACGGCAGCCCGGCAGACAGCGCAGGACTTGCCAAGGGCGATATTATAACAGAGTTTGACGGTGCCGAAATTACCGAATACAGTATGTTTGACTCGCTTTTGCAGAAATGCAAGCCGGACGACAAGGTGAACATTAAGATTTACCGCAACGGCAGATATTACACAACCACCGTTACAGTGGGCTCCAATAATGCTGTGGGATAATATACTGAGGTAAAACAGCACAAAGTAAAAATCGTCAGGTATCTTTCGATACCTGACGATTTTATTTTAAGGTAAGAGTGAAGAGGTAAGATGTAAAAAGTAAAAACCCCGTTCACAAAAGCGAACAGGATTTTTGTGTCGATTTTACAGAAAAGCAAACATCTAAAATTCCTTTTAAAACGCAGATAATTACCCTTTTCTTATCACTGTAATTATTATAGTGCAAAAGGGCAGTTTTTGCAAGCATTTTTAGAAAGTATTTATGCCTTTTTAAGCATAAATAGGCTCTGTAATTTTCACACCGCCTTTGATGGCTATTACTATTTTCATATCCTCTGTAACCGTGATACTGCTCACCAAATACCGTATGATTTCATCGTTATATTCCGTAAACCCTATTTCTTCATCGGAAATACAGGCATCGATTTTTTCAAGCTCGGTTATACAGTTTTCATCACTGTCTTTAGGCAGAACATTCTCATTTTGGCGCAGCTTGTTATAAAAGCATATAAGGGTTCTGCCTATCACTTCCTCGGACATGGAATGTGAAAGGCATTTGTCTTCTGACACTTTGCTTTTAGAGTATCCTCCTATTTAAAGCCGCATTCTGTTCACTGTCGATACCCGCTTTGGAGTCGCCAATGCTTCGGACTGCGTAAATATCTACCAAGACCATATTATCCGATTGGCTGATAAAATCGTGATAATAGTGCATTTGGGTGATAAAGGAATTTAACCGGTATTCTTCGCTTGTGCTGACCCGGCTGTATGCCGCTACATGCAATGTGCTGTTTTCGGAAGATTTTTCTGTTGATCTATGCTACTGCATACGCCGTTTTGTTTCACCGATTTTACGGGTCAATCGGTTCTCCGAGAAACAAAAAAACGCATATCTGAACGGACAGCGTCTGTAAATTCATATAACGACCTTGTTCGGAGCCGCAGATGAAGTTACAGTGCCCTTTCGGACCGCAGAACTTTATTTCGTTACTCCTTCATAAATAGAACGTCTACTTATAGTATTCCTCAGGTTTTGCATTTTGTCAAGGGGTAAAACGAAAATTTATAATAAAAATTAGAAATTTATTGACAATTGAAAACGCTTTCAAAATATGTTATCATAAATTATCAGATACGGGGGCAGAAAACAAATGGACAAAAACGATATTTTTAAATTTGCCGAAATGATAAAAGATTCGGAACGTATCGTGTTTTTCGGCGGTGCAGGAGTGTCAACCGAAAGCGGACTGAAAGATTACAGGAGCGAGGACGGAATTTATCATACTGCCGTTAATTACGGAATGTCGCCGGAAGAAATTTTAAGTCATAACTGCTTTTTTGAAAACACGGATTTGTTTTACCGCTTTTTCAGAGATTTCTTTATGGAAAGTGCAGAGCCGAACATCACCCATAAAGCTTTGGCAGAGCTTGAAAAGCACAGAAAGGACATAACGGTAGTTACACAGAACATAGACGGACTTCACCAAAAAGCCGGAAGTAAAAAGGTGTATGAGCTGCACGGCACAACCTCGAAATTTCATTGCACTGACTGCGGCAGGGAATATGGGTTGGATTATCTCAGAACAAACGGCGAGAATATTCCGCACTGTTTATGCGGCGGAGTTTTAAAGCCGGATGTTGTGCTTTACGGCGAACAGCTTGACAACAGCACCGTAAACGGAGCGCTGAGGGCAATAGAAAACGCCGACCTGCTTATTATAGGCGGAACATCGCTTGCGGTATATCCTGCGGCAGGATTTGTAAGATATTTTAAAGGCGAAAATCTTGCGATTATAAATAAGGAAAGAACTGATTACGATAAATACGCAGACCTCGTATTTCACGACGGACTGGGCGCGGTGTTTACCGAAGCGATGAAAATGTTTTCTTGAAAACATACAAAACTTCTTGTATTTTACAGTTGTCGGTATGATTGCTGCATATTTTTATCTGTACTGTTTAGACTGAAAAACGATACTGATTGCGGGTCATTGACAAACTTATAATTATTATGTATAATATAATCGGAGTCGAGAGTTATCCCGTCCGGGGGTTGCATTTGGCTCCATTTATTTACACTAATAATTAAATGCTTTTAATGTTAAGATAGTTAAAAATGATTCAGGGTAGTGATTGGTATTGACTTTTATAAAAAGTAGATATTATAAGAGTTGCAAAGTCACCGAGTGTCTTAATGCATTGGCTTGGGCGAAGGCTCTTGGCCATCGAATATGGGGAGCATATTCCCCGTATGCGAGGAATTACCCCGCAATATTAAATTGCCGCTTATTCTTAAGAATGGGCGGTAATTTGTTTTTTAGATAAAGAAAGAATTGACGGAACGGTAAAATGAGGATATAATATATTTGAAAGGCGGGTGTCTGTATTGGAAAGAAAAATAATTGACTATATAGTTGTTTGTATAAACGAATTTGCTTTAAGCAAAAACCTTACCGAGCA
>OHBM01000043.1_pt1 | contig 92751 bp, 73 predicted proteins | sample 1577251 | NCBI WGS metagenome assembly OHBM01 (sample SAMEA3541557, study PRJEB24748) | human gut metagenome | biome: human gut; feature: human-associated habitat; material: faeces | place: China | collected 2012 | reverse complement strand
CCCCGTTGCTGGACGCAGAACCGATTTTCCGGGAGGAGACGCTTTCTCTGTCAGCGGAAGCACCGCTGCAGCTGCTGTACATTCTTGCAATGCAGAGAATGTGTAAAATCCATACATATCTCGACATAGAAACGGATGAGATTGAGGAAAAAATCAGAGTTCTGCAGAAAGGAATGGAGCAATTCTGGAACCTAGAAGCGGGAGCATATGCGTCATTTATCAGAAATCAACAGCAGGTGCAATATTCAGAACTGGTACAGGCCCTTGCTCTGTGCACTGGAATTGTGCCGATTGAAAGGCAAAAGGCTTTGCGAGAAAGAATCTACAAGGGTAAACTCGTGCATGCCAGTTTAGCAACCAGCATTTTTGTGTATGAGGCACTGCTTCAAGAACCTGAAACATATGGAACATCGGTATTCGATGAGGTCGCTGAGCGATGGGGAAAGATGCTCTATAACGGAGCAACCACCTTCTGGGAGACTGATAATGGAGCGGAGGATTTTGAACGCGCCGGAAGTTTGTGCCATGCATGGAGCTGTATTCCTATCTATTTGTATGGCGCTTACGCATTGGGCATCAAACCTATAGCACCCGGAGTGTGGGAACAAACAGACACCGTTCCATGCGGAATCCATAACGCAGAAGGCAGATTCTGTACACCCAGTGGTATCATAGAAGTACATGGAAACTAGACAGCACAGCAGCAGATTGGCTTTAATTGAGCATTTCTGCTGTTTGCTTGGCAGTATGGGAATTGCAGGATTGCCTCAATACTGGTATAGTTAAAGAAGAGAAAGGGAGATGTCAAAATGAAGTTGGAAGCAGCAAGCTGGATCTGTCCTAAAGAAGATATGGGTAGTGTCTGTCCTGTATTTTGGAAAGAGTTTTCCTGCCCGAAGCCGGTGATCAAGGCGGAAATGTGGCTCACTGCATTGGGCGTATATGAGGCAAGATTGAATGGACAGAGAGTCGGAGACTATGTGCTAGCTCCCGGATGGACCGCCTACGAAAAGCGCCTGCAGTATCAGCAATATGATATAACGAAATTGCTTCAGGAAAATAACTCAATAACCGTTACTGTAGGAAGAGGCTGGATGCGCTCCCGTATTGGAGCGGGAGATATAGAAGGTCGAATGAGACAGCCCTGCGGCATTTTGGGGGCAATCCATATTCTGTATTATGATGGATCGGAAGATATTCTGCACACGGACAGCTCTTGGGTTTGCGCGGAAAGCGGAACCAGATTCAGTGAAATTTATGATGGAGAAATCCATGACGCAACCTTTGAACCAGAAAACTGGCAAAGTGTAAGGGTGCTTTCTTGGCCAAAAGAAATACTGATTCCTCAGGAAGGCGATGAAATCCGTGAAATGGAGCGTGTTTCAGCCAAATCCGTGATCATCACACCAAGAGGAGAAACAGTCGTTGATTTTGGGCAGGAAGTAACCGGTTATGTGGAATTTACGGTTGAGGCAAAGGGGCAGGAGCAGATCCGAATCCAGCACGGAGAGGTCTTGGACAAGGACGGTAATTTCTACAACGAGAACTACCGCAGTGCGAAGTCTGAAATCCGCTATACCTGCAAAGAAGGAATACAGACATGGCATCCGACCCTTACATTCTTTGGATTCCGATATATCAAAATTGAGGGTCTTGCCGAAATGCCGAAACCGGAACAGTTTACAGCTATTGTGGTGTATTCAAATACGTTTCCAGCTGTTGTCCCCCTCTCAAGGGCAGATTCTCTACATATTACTCACCCGTCCGCCACTTTCCTCTCTAGCAAGCTAGAGATTCTCGTTCGACTTGCATGTATGAAGCACGCCGCCAGCGTTCGTCCTGAGCCAGGATCAAACTCTCCATTGTCAGAAAGTTTATGTCCATCGATTATTTAGGGCTAACTAAATAATCTGCTCGACTTCGTTTTACTAGCTTTCGCTATCATTTTGTCTTGTGAATCATTTTCGAAATTAACAAGTTTATTTTGTTTGCAATATTTTCATATTGCTCACACTCGTTTTCAGCTATTCTATTTTCAATGTCCGATTTATTTCTTGACTCCAACGCTTTACAATCTTTTAGATTGCTTCGCTATCGGGTTTCTCTCCCGAACTCTGTCGGTTTCCTTATCTTACCATCTAAACTTTTAATGTCAAGTGATAATTTTTATCTTTTTCTTTAACTTTATAAAACTTTCGTTTGTTAGAAAAAATCTAAGTATCTGGTTTTAAAAATTTCTGAAGTGCAACTCATTTGCTGCACATTTGATATAGTACATCTAAAAAATTTTGATTTCAACCCCTTTGTTTTATTAATTTAATATTTCGTTACAATGACGGAAATATATTGCACCTTAAGGGTTTTAACCTATATTGATTATTGAAGGGTAAAATTAATTTTTATCTTCTGGATATTTTTTAGAATATTTACTTCCATAATATACCCATTCTCCACCTTGAAGTTGACTATGTGGTTGAGATGAATATGTACCATTTTCATTTTTAATAATATCATCCGTTTGATAAGTTGGGAGCCCTGGTTTATTCAATTGAGCACCAATTTGTTCAGGTGTTTTCCCCTCTTTTTCACTCAATTTATCCATAACTTCTTGTGCCGTACAACGAATTTCTTGGGATTGAGAATACAATGTATCATATTCTGTTTTTAATTCATCTAAAGTTTTTTCTGATTCTGAAATTTGTTTTTCGTTTTCTTGAATCGTTTCTTTATTTTTATCAATATTATCTTCTATATCTTGTTTTTCGTCTTTTACTTCGGTTTCTTTATCTTTTGCTTCATCCAATGCTTCTTTAGCAGTATCTTCATCGGCTTTTGCAGTATCATATTCTTCTTGAAGAGAATCAACTTCTTGTTCTGCTTTGTCAAGTTTTTCCTGTGCCTTAGCCAAATCTTCATTTGCTTTATCTAATTTTTCTTGAGCCTTGGTTTGTTTTGCCTTTAAGGCATCAATCTTAGATTGAATAGCAGATTTTTCCTCTTCAGAACAAGACCCCAATTGAGATTCTAAATCTGAAATTTGTCCTGTTATGCCATCAAGCTCACTTTGAGCAGAATCTACAGCAGATTGAGCGGTATCAACACCTTTTTGAGCATTATCTCGCTCTGCTTTTTTAGAGTTCAATTTACCTTCAATACTCTTCGTTTTATTTTGAGCTTTACTATATTCGGAACTTTTTTCTTTAACTTGTTTACCAGCTTCGCCTAATTCTTTTTCTTTTGCGGACAAATCTGATTCAAGTTGAGAAGTTTCGGATTTCAAATCATCATTTTGAGTTTTTAATTCAGAAGTATCACCAAGTTCTTTTTGTTTAGCAACATTTTCTTTTAACTTCGCATCCCAATCATTAACCATGCCATCCAAAGTTTTCAAATTATCCATTGAAACTTCTTTTGACAAGTTTAATGAGCCAGTAGAATTTGTAGCTCCAGTTGAACTAGTTGAACTTGTTGAAGAGCTAGATGTTGTTTTTGGAGTAGTAGTTGTTGATTTAGCAGCTTTAGTAGAACCAACACCTAAAGATGAAAGAACCGAGTTCAATTTCGCTCCCCAACCACCAGACGTTGATTGTGTAGCCATATTAGGCTGTACCTGTTGAATAATGACAACCTGCTGAGCAGAAGATTGAGGTTGGGCATTGTGAGGTGCTTGTACCCCTTGTCCATTATTCTCTGTATCCCGACGTTTTATCTGGTTGTTTTTAATAAATAAGTCATTACGAACTTGAAATACCATCTCTGACTCCTTAAGATTTATTAGCTCTCATATTAATAAAGGCTTATTTTTATTAGGAATTTCAGAAATTGGAATTTCCGTAACATTCTGTAATAATATTTACCTACAAAGAAAAGAGCACTTAGTTAAAAATTAACTAAGTGCTCTTTTTTCATCTATTTTACAAGTTATTTAATATTTGAGAATGTCCAAGCATCAAAAGTTGGAGCTTCTTTAATATTCATTTCTTGTTTTTTACCACCAGAGCATTCATCATCATGAGCAATTGGCTTATACAATCTGTTGTAGTATTCAATTACCATTCTGTCAGAATTGAAGTAAGCTTCAGATGTTCTGATAGCTTGACGCATCAATCTAGCCCATTCTGGTTTGTTATCATAGTATGTTGGAATAATTTGATCTTCAATAATGCTCATCAAGCACTTGTGATCTTTCCAATGTCTTTCTTCCCATGACATTTCATCATCTATTTCTGGGTACTCAATAGCATAACCATTGATACCTGAGAATGTACCTTCAACAGTCCAACCATCATAAATAGATAAGTGGATTGCACCATTAGCGTTAGCTGACATGCCTGAAGTTCCAGAAGCCTCAAATGGTCTTAGTGGAGTATTCAACCATACATCAGTACCACGTTTCAACATGCCTGACAATTGAAGTTCGTATCCAGGAAGAACAACTACATTTTTCAATGAGTGAGATCTATTCAACAATTTGTTAAACATTTCTTTGCCCATAACATCATCTGGGTGGAATTTTCCAGCGAAAATGATTTGAACTTTATTTTCATCTAACAACTTGCCAATTCTATCTTTATCCATCAAGATTAACCAAGCACGTTTGTAGTCTGCAAATCTTCTTGCCCAAGTAATTGTTAAAACATCTGGGTCAAATCTCTTACCTGCAACGTTAGCAATATATTTAAATAATTCAGATTTCATTTCACGTTTTACAGCTAATAATTTTTCTGGATCATTTTGAGCATCTTTAACTCTCTTATCTTGCCAATATTGAAGATTTACAGCGTTAGTGATTGCTCTAATTGGGCATCTTCCGTCAACCCATTCCCACATTTTGTTTGCAACTAAACCGTGTAATTGAGAAACAGCATTTGCGATTCTAGACATTCTCAAAGCAGCAACTGTCAATGAGAAGTTTTCTCCACCTAAATTAACTGCTGTGTCACGGCTTGCACCAGCAAAGAATCCACCTTCAAGTAATCTATCAACCCAGTGAACTTCATTACCAGCAGCAACTGGTGTGTGAGTTGTAAATACTGTGCGTTTTTTAACTTCTTCCAAATCTCCATTGTATTGTCTTAACAATTCAAATGCAGCAGGAAGAGCATGACCTTCGTTCATATGGATAACATCAAAATTGTATCCAACTTGTTGCAAGATTCTTACACCAGCAATACCAAGAATTGTTTCTTGAGCGATACGGATTTTTTCATTTCCATCATACAATTTATATGAAATGCTCTTAGCCCAATCACTGTTTCCTTCGATATCAGTTGTTAACAAATATACAGGACAAGTTCCAAATAATTCTGGTTCTACTTTATAAGCCTTAACTTTAACTTTTTCTCCAAAGCATTCAACTTCAGTTTGAACGTTAATATCAGTTAAGAAATCATAATATTTTCTAATATAAGCAACTTCAACATTGCCAGAATGATCAATTCTTTGATCATAATAACCGTATGACCATAACATAGTAACCCCGACCATCGGCATTTGTAAATAACCTGCTGAAAGCATATGAGATCCAGCTAAGAAACCTAAACCACCTGAATAAGTGCTTAAAGATTGATCCATAGCTATTTCCATTGAAAAATATGCTACGTTTGGTAATGACATAATTTTACCTCTCTTCTGTTTTAATATAACTTCTATACACCAAATTTTTCATGTGCACATACATTGTGCCTTGACATTGTAACATACAAAACAAAAATTGAATACCCCCTTTATTAATATATGCTAAAACACCTATCAATAGAGAATTTGAGGGAGTAAAATATCTTTACAAAATACTAAAAAGAGGTGTTTAAAACACCTCTTAAGTATTAATTCTTATAGCCTATGACAATTACCTGAATAATCCCAATATGTACCATCTGCATTCATTTGTTTTATCTGCTCTGCAACAATAAATTGATGGTTCTTTTCATCCCAAATAAAATGTTGCCTTGTCTCTTTATTATAATATACGCCCTTGTTTTTACCCCAAGTAGGAGCTAGTCCTAAAATTTTTGCAGACTCAGCAGCATCATACGTTTTATTATTATTTTTTACAGATAAATTTGTAACAGTATTAGTACCAGATTTCTTGATTTCCGTTTTTATATTACCCCCTTCTAGAGGTATAGTATATGTTTGATTTCCAACTCTATCAACGGAAGTTAAATTTGGAACTTCTTCAAACTTGTCAGATTCATCATTATATTTCATGTACTTTTTAGTTTTTTCATCATAGAAGAAATCAGATGAAGCAATCTTTTTATAACCTGCATCTTCCGCCTTTTTAGCTATCTCAGAGGATTGACTATTTTCACCTTGAGGATCATCTACTCTATCAGATACGTCCTTTTTATTTATATATTTATCAACCCAAAGGTCAATTTGCTCTTGAGAGTTATCTTTATTTTCTAGTTCGCCCTCAAGTTTAACTTGAGCACCAACCAATAAATACTCAACGCCACTCTTGTTGCGTTTTACAGCTCCAGGATTATTTTTTTCAAAGTTTTCCTTTTCGGTTTTAATTTGTTCCTCAGTTGGTTCTTCAACACCTTTTGCTTTCAACGAACGTTTAATTATATCTGTATAATCTTCATCCATTTGAACTGTATAAGAATGAGTTCCAGAAGAATCATCTGAATCTGTATCAGTGTCAGTATCGGTATCGGTATCAGTTTTATCAGAATCTTCAGCTTTTAAGGCATCTTCCACAGAAATTTTATCCTTATCTTCAACATCTGAAGCTTCAGCCATCACATGAGAGAAAAATCCCTCAACATCTGCCACTTTTATTTCTGTGCCTTTAGAATTTTGTTTATTCAATTCTTTTGTAATGGCTTCTAATTCTTTTTGAGAAATGTCTTTATTCTTGTCAGTATCCGCCTTTTTCAACTTTGAAAAGAAAGTAGCAAGTTCTTTTGAATCTAATTTTGCATCCTTTTTATTTTTATCTAAGGCATCAAAAATTAAATCAAACGCTTTGTTTTTCTTAATAGTATCATCTTTTTCAAGAGCTTTCTTTGGCACTTTAGAAAGATCATAAGATGAACCATTGATTTTGTAGTCTTCACTCATGCAATCATCCTCACTTTATTTTAAGCACATCTATTTAGTTTTATATACTGTATATATATAAAGTATTTACAGCTTAGAAAATTGCCCTATAAAAACAACTCTTATCCTAAAAATCAAGTATAATAAGAGTTTAATCGTGTTTACAATTGTTAATAATTATTATTTATTAACTTTATCTAATATTTTTTCTAACGCAATTTTTACATGTGCATAATTCAATCCGCCTTGCATATAAGCTACATATGGATCTCTCATCGGCCCATCCGCAGAAAGTTCAATCGTAGAACCTTCAACAAATGTTCCTCCAGCCATGATAACTTGGTCTTCATATCCTGGAATATACTCGGGAATAGGAGTAACATAGCCATTTACAGGGGATAAAGACTGAATTGTACGACAAAAATGTTCCAATGGTTCGGGAGAGCCAAAAGTGATATTTTGAATAATATCGGTTCTCTTTTCATTATATTTTGGAGATGAATCAAAACCAATTTCATCAAAAATTTTAGAAGCTAAAACAGCCCCTTTAACAGCCTCTGAAACAACAGAAGGTGCCATAAATAAACCTTGGAAAATTAGTCTATGTTGGTTAAACATCGCTCCGCCTTCTGAACCAATGCCAGGAGCTGTCAAACGGTTTGCAGCTCTTTCTACATATAATTCTTTCCCTGCTATATAACCTCCAGCTTCAACAATCCCACCTCCAGGGTTTTTAATCAATGAACCTCCAATCAAATCTGCTCCAACTTCTAAAGGTTCTTTCGTATCAACAAATTCACCATAACAGTTGTCAACAAAGCAGATGCAATTTGGATTTTTTGATTTAACAATTTTGCAAATTCGTTCAATAGTTTCAATCGTTAAAGATTTTCTCGTAGAATAACCTTTTGAACGTTGAATAAGAACCATTGTTGTTGAAGAATCAACCATTTTTTCTAATTTTTCAAAATCAACATCCATCCCGTTAATTAGTGGAACTTCATCATACAAAACACCGTTTCCAATAAGAGAAGAACGTCTTGTTTCTTCATCTCCCATTGTTCCAATAACCTCTTGCATTGTGTCATATGGAGTTCCCACAGCAGATAGCAATTTGTCACCATATCTTAAATTCCCAAACAACGCACAAGCTAAAGTGTGAGTACCTGAAGCAAAATGTATTCTTACCAATGCTTTTTCTGCCTTAAAAACTTGAGCAAAAACTTTATCTAAAACTTCTCTACCCAAATCATCATGCCCATAACCAGAAACAGTATAAAAATGTTCTGGAGCAACTCTATTTTCAACAAAAGCATTTAATACTTTTTCTTGGTTATAATCCCTAATATCATCAATCTTTTCAAATTGTTCACGCAAATCTCGTTCTGCTTGTTTTATTATTTCTTTACTTGTTTTCATTGTTATTTCCTTATTTCCCTATAATATGTACACATGATATTACAAGCATGAAAAACTAGCAAAGCAGGGAATATATAACAACAAAAATCTATTTATAATTTCTATATGAAAAAATTATTTCTGCCTATTATTTTTACCTGTTGTATTCTTATAGGATGTCCAGTACTTTCGGAACAATACGGAGTATATAGCCCACAAAATTACAACAAAAACTTTTCCTCAAACCCCGAAGGGGAACGGATTTTATTTATCCTAGACCTTTCAAATAGCATGGAAGAATCTCTGGAGGGTTCAACAAAATTTGACTTGATGATAAATACGATGCGAGAAATTTTACCTAAGATAAATCCAAATACTTGGGTCGGGCTAAGGGTTTATGGTCATAGAATGGGATTTACTCCTATGGAAGCATGCAGAGCATCTTCTCTTGTGTCCCCAATTTCAACCCACAATACAACCAACATTGAACACGCATTATCCAAAACAAAACCAAGAGGCATGACCCCAATCACATATTCTCTAAAACAGGCAATTAAATATGATTTTATGGGGTTTTATGGAAAGAAACATATAATTCTGCTCACAGATGGTGGCGAAAACTGTGATGAAAGCCCTTGTACATTTGTTATGAATTTAATCAAAATTCGTAAAGACGTATCAATAGATGTCATCGCATTTAATATTTCTGATTCTGAGGATTTAGAACAACTTGAATGTACCGCACTTGTAACAAGTGGGAAATTTTATAATGCTCAAACATCAGCAGAACTAATAAATAGCTTCAACAATTCACTCGAAGGAGTAAAAAATGTTGAAGCTAAAATTATCATGCCTTAAATAAATTAGCAATATGGCTAATAGAATGAGTGCAAAACCCATGATTATATAGAATTTGTAATTAATTATGGGGGTGTTATGAAAAAAGTAATTATTTGTTTAGGATTTTTGTGTGCAGTTGTAAGTATTAGTAGTGTTGCATATTCACAAATTGCAACAACACCAACAGACTTTCGCTCTGGATGTTGTTCGCACCATGGAGGAGTAGCATATTGTGGAAAAAGCGGTTACTACATTTGCAATGATGGAACTCAAAGCCCAAGTTGTCGCTGCAGATAAAAATTATATACTCTTTAAAATTAAATCGATAAACTCATCTGTCGTTAAACCAGTATGAGGACTTTTCTTCATAAATTCATCGTAACACGGAGGCTCCGACATATATTTTACGCCTTTTTTGCAAGCTGTTTTTACATAGTTATAAGATGTTTTTATAAAATTTATACGTGGGACTTTCATATCATACCTCTTCAACCGTAAGTATAACCTCTAAAAAAAATTATTACAATTAACTCTCATTCTTGGCTTTATCATATCTGAATTTTGTAAACAGGTTTGAGGATTTTGTAATAAAAAATCCCATAACCCCAATACCAAATAACAATGGTAATCCAGAAATTAAAACCTTTTGTTTAAGCATTTTCTTATATAATTCTTTTTCGTTTCCTTCAAACTTTTTAACATATTCTTTCAACTCGTCAAATCTTGGAACTTCCAACTTTTCGTTCAAGACTTCTTTACAGTGCCCAGTTTTATACAAAAGTTTTTTAAACCCTTTTTCTAACAACTCATTTCCACAAATTATGTAAAAACCAACAAGCGGATAACGATACAAAGTTTCTAAAAAGTTTTGTTTTCCTCTGTCTTTTGAAGAACCAAAATACCCAGCCCCTCCAATCAAAACACAAGAAGTTAATTGACCTCGAGATAAACATAATTTCCCATTATCATTCCCGAAATCTAAACTAAAAAATTTATTAAAGAAATTTTTCAACTTTTCATTTTTCTTAAATAATTTTGATCCAGGAGCAACAATCAATTCTGAAATTTGTTGTAATAATTTTGACTTATCACCTTTTGCAAGCAACAACCCTGCAAGCCCTAAAGAGGTAGCATAAACTCCTCCAGCCATTTTTATATTACGTTTCGCACTGTTTTCAACTTTTTGTGCTTGTGCCTTATCTTCCACCTTTTTATTTTTGTCTAAATTCGCAATATTATCAAAATTCGCCTGCTTGAAAATTTTTAAAGTCATAATATTTTTGGCATAATTCAAAACAAATTCCGTCAAAGGTATAACTAAACCAGCCAAAGCAAGAGCAGCTTTTACTGGCATGATTTTTTTATTATTACTAATAGCTTTATTTTTCAAAAGGATAGGTGCTGGAATTGAAACTTGAGATTTTAAATCTCTTGGAAGTTTTTTAGAGAAAATATTTCTAAAAACTTTTTCGCCCAACAATGCGGGGAAATAATAAACTAAAATAGACTCAGTAAATTCCAAGAACGAATTTTCTGCCAATTCAGCCTTGCTACGAGCAAATACGACTTTAGGCAGTAAACACGTTGCACAATCTTGAATAAATTTTATATGAGATAATCCTGCTCCACCTTCTTGAATGGAGCAAATTTTACTTGCTGTTTTTAACCCTAAACCAATTTTCCCAGAATTTGTAAATGACGGAGTATTGCTATTTATTTTTCTAATTTCCATAAGTAATTTCCTTTTTAGATAAACTGACAACAAAAAATGACCTGAACACATAAGATCAGGTCATTTATAATTAAACTTAATTTATAAAATTATCAGCTCTAACGCCAACTCAAAAGACCCGTCTTATTCAACAGGCTCCACCAAGATTGAGTGTTTAAATTTGAAATTAGCATTAAAATTACTTTTCCTTTATCTACGAGCTTTATGCTAACACGCATATTATAAAAAATCAACAAAGTACTTTTTGCGAGATTTAATAGCAAAAAATTTTTCCTTCACGTTTTCTTGCAAAAGTAAAATAGGATAAATAACAAATGATATATAACGTTACCTCTAAAATAATGCCCAATGCTAAATTACCCCTTGAATATGTAAAAAACACATTTGATAAAAGGAATAAAATAGCAAAACAAAAGAGCATAGAGTTTTATAAAAATATTACAAACGAATGTAAGGATGGGGTTTATTCAATTTCTAGGATTAGAAAATGTATAGATAACCTTTTTGCCCCAAATAAGATTAACTACACAATCAAGAGCGAAGAAAGAGAGCAATTTAGTGGCTCAATTGCTAATATCCTATCTGTCGATAAAGAAAAACAAATTCTACAATATGATGGAATTGCTCTTTTCTTACCACTTAAAAAGAACAAAACTGAAGTTGAAAATAAATACACTTTATTCCACGAAGTCAGACATATGATTGACTACCTTTACAATCCAAAAGTAAAAATGCACAGAATAAATAATCTTATAAATAATGAAGGATATTCCAACGCAACAGATTATATTAATAAATTTTTTATGGAAGAAATTTCCTCCAAAACGAACATGAAAGAGTTTAGAAAAGAAGCAAGTGATCTCATAGATATCTTGCCAAGAGATATAGCGATAGAAACACTACAAAAAATCAGATCACATTTAATAACTGAAATTAACGCATATAGCGATGAAATTCATTTTAGATTTAAAGGAATCAAAAACATTGACGACTTTATAGATGCTTTAAACCTTAAACTCAGTTACAAACTCAATTTTAAATTTGAAGACAAATTAAAATTTGCAAATAAAAAACTTAACGCATTACTCAAAGAAGAAAGGGCATCACTCAAAAAACAATTTGATTAATCAACAGAGAAAATCTCTCTAATATCATCCATTGTAAGCGATTTTGTAATATTTCTATCTACGGAAATTACGCTATCAACAAGGTTTCTCTTAATTGTTTTAAGCTTTTGAATTTTTTCTTCAACTGTATTACGTGTAATAAGTCTATAAACAAATACTTTCTTTTTCTGACCAATACGATAAGCTCTATCAGTTGCCTGATCTTCAACCGCAGGGTTCCACCATGGGTCATAGTGAATTACATAATCTGCACCTGTCAAGTTCAGACCAGTACCTCCAGCTTTCAAACTGATTAAGAAAATTGGAATAGTCGGGTCATTATTAAATCTTTCAACTGCACCTTGACGGTCTTTTGTTTTACCTGTCAAATATTCGTATTTAATTCCAGATTTATCCAACCAAGCTTTCACAATATCTAACATGTCAACAAATTGGCTGAATAACAAAATACGGTGTTTTTCTGAAATAATTTCTTCCAACATAACCTTAAGTTTTTCAAACTTACCAGACGAAATAACATTTTTAACATTATTTTTGTCATAAAGTCTTGGGTGACAACAAATTTGACGCATACGAAGAAGTGCAGAGAAAATAGACAATCTGCTCTTTTCAAGTCCATTTTGTTCAATAGATTTGAACAATTCTTCTTTTGTACTATCAAGAACTTGTAAATAGAAATCCTTTTGTTCATCAGTTAATTCACAGTACGCAATATTTTCAACTTTATCTGGCAAATCTTTCGCTACATCACGTTTCATACGACGTAAGATGAATGGATAAATCTGTAATTTCAAGCGTTTTTCAACAATTTTGTCTTGACGTTCCATAATTGGATTAACATATCTTGAATTAAAATCTGCCATTGAGAACAAGAATCCTGGCATCAAGAAATCAAATACAGACCACAACTCTTCCAATTTATTTTCTATTGGAGTACCAGAAAGAGCTAACTTATGCTGAGAGTTCAACTGTTTAACTGCTTGAGCTGTTTGAGAAGTTGCATTTTTGATATTTTGAGATTCATCTAAAATTACATATCTAAAATTAATATCTTTTAACTTAGCAATATCACGACGAACAAGAGCATAACTAGTAATAATTACGTCGTATTCTGGGATTTTTTTGAAAAATTGTTTTCTTTCTCCACCTTGCAACTTCAAACAAGATAAAGTCGGAGCAAACTTTTGAATTTCAGATTCCCAGTTAAATACAACTGTTGTTGGTGCAATAACCAGCGTTGGCATAGGTCCGTCTTCTTCCTTCGCCTTTTGCAATACAGTCAAGGCTTGAAGAGTTTTACCTAACCCCATATCATCTGCCAAAATACCATTTAGCCCATACTTATACATGAACCATAACCAGCCAAAACCTTTCAATTGGTATTCACGAAATTCAGCATTAATACCCTGAGGAAGAGTTGTTTCCTCAGCAGTTGAGAAAGTTGACATTTGTTCCCAGAACGTTTTAAATCTATCACTTAAAATCAGTTCTGCACCAAGGTTTTTAAGTTCATTAATCAAACCAGCACGATAAGTTTTAACAGTAAATCGATTGTCAGGATTTCTATAAACATCAAATGAATTGAAAGATCTCATCATTGAATAAATATTTTGAGCTGGATATTCTACAAAACCTAAACTTCTAATTCTAGCATACTTTTCATCACTTTGAATTGTGTCATAAATCTCATCAAAGTCGATAACTTCATCCCCAACTTTACCATAAATTTTAATATCAAAACTATCTGGTTGTTCATCAGAGAAATCAATTTCGGCACATAATCTAAATGGATCCTCCATAATCTTGAAAAATGACATATCATCTTTTTCTTCAAATTTCCATCCAGAGCCAGCTTGTTTTAAATAATAATTATAGAAATCAATTGCATTTTCTTTTTCTAAGGCAAGGTTATTTGTTTGCATAGGAACAAATTTACAAGCCAAAAGCATCGCATATGCTTCATTTTCGTGTTTTATATTACGTTTAACCCAATAAATCATATCCTCATCAGGCTTTTTGATTGTAATATATGGGGGTTTTTCGTTTGTTGATTTTGAATAAGGAACTCTAACTCCGTCATATTCAAAATCCAAAGATGCTTTCAACGATTGGTCATAATCAATACCCATTGTTACAACATTGATTGGAGGACGTTCTTCCAACATCAATTTAGAAATTTTTTCATCAATAACAACATCCATTACTTGACGAAGCTTTGGTAAATCTTCATAAATAAATTTTCCACACTCAGCATCTTTCAAATCTGTAAAAGATGATTTTGTAATATTTTGAGGGATAGATTGAATAGCAACATTTGTAGGGAAAATAACATTTTTGTATCTACCCCATTTTAAATGTCTTGAAAAATATCTAACTTCTTCAAATGGATAAACATCATCCTTGTCTGGTCTTTGCCATTCAAGAGATAACAATAATGTTCCAGCAACAGACGAAGAATTTACATATAAAACAAGTTTCCATTCATCATCCGCAAATTTCAAACGGTCTTTAGTTTTCTCGTCTAAAACTTCATCCGCTTTTGAAAGCAAAGAAAAAACTTGTCCAAATTTAGCAATTGGAATATCGTACCAACCAGCTTTTTTATCTTGTCTAGAAATCTTTAATAATTGTTGAAAGATTAGCAACTCAACTTTTTGAGAATTGTTTAAATCAAAATTAGGATCTTGCTTTTGAGCCTCAATCACCCCACGCAAAATAGGTTCAATTTGACGGACAATTTTTCCTGTATCTCTTGAACGAACAAGAATAGAGAAAAAATTAGCTTTACGCTTAGGGTTAAAGTGAAAAATATAATTACCTTGAGGCTCTTCGGTCAGAGCAGTGTTTTCATCTGGAAAATCAAATTCCATTCCAAACTTTGTTTCTAGCCAATCTTCATAAGCATGTTCATTAATAGCTTTAAGCGCAACTGCAACAGAGTGTTTGCACCATTCATCTTTTAATGGACAGCTACAACGAGCTTCGACTTTATTTTTCTTAAAAATTAAATCTGTATTGTAATGATCTTGAAAATTACCTTTAACTTTTCCCATATAGAAATTCTTTTCAGGATAATTATCAAAGACCATGTCTTTCAAATAGTATTCATAGCCTCTACGCCAGTTTCCAGCGCCTGCTTGTTCTTTTATAAACTTGTAATTAAATTCTGTTGCTTTACTCATCGATAGAGCATATCTCTTTCTTTTTTAAGGGGACAAACTTCCAATAGAGTTAAATCTATAACCCCCTTAACCCTCACACCAAGATTATACAAGAGAAAATTAAAAAAGTAAAGGGCAGAAAAATATCTCTGCCCATAAACTTTATTCTTTAAAGTACTTAAGAATTATAATTTTTTCATATCACCGATAGAAGTTGTTCTTGTCGTATTTTGGTATTGTTTTGCTAATTTTTCTCTTTGAGCTTGAGATAATTGTTTCACAATTTTTCTTCCGTCTGTTGTATGTGAAACCTTACTATCCCCAACTTTTATAGATACTGTTGGAGGAAGAAATTTCTTCATTGAAACAGTTTTGTCGCCAGCTTTAATTCCAGAGCCAATAGTCTTATTATTTACACCTTGAACTTTTTCTAATGGTTTTTCTTTATCTCGTCCGATTGCCCAACGGAAACCTGCGGTTAAAGATATACCGTTACGACCGCCATTTCTTATCATTGCTTGTCCAAATGCAATAAAGTCATCCTTAAATCGTTTTTGTAGCCCTACGCCATATTCCACATATGGTTTTATACTTGATTCTGGCAACTTAGTCCCATTTGCTGATGTACTTGATTCATTCATCGCATTCCATACCATTCCAACACTTGCGTACGGTTGCCATCCGTTTTTAGTGTTAGCTATAAATCGCAAACTTGGATTTAACATAATTGAATGCATTGGAGATGATTCAATTCTCACTCCTGCCGCATTTGTATAATCAAATGTTTTACCCATTGTGTAGCTCATAAACCAAACAGGCTGAATAATATATTTACCTTCTTTAAATTCAAAGTTATAACCAGTCTTTGAAGCAACACCCGCAAATAGAGTTGTAAAATCTTCCTTGCCGTACATTGTATTAGTTTGCCCAGCACTAGCACCTGTACTCAAAGTCAACGCTGTCCAGAAGTCGCCTTTATAAAAAGTTTGAGTGAAACCAATCAAACCACCGTTCATTGCAGTATCAGCACCAGAATATCGTAACTGAGAACCAGTATAACCAATATAACCAGTTGTAACACCTGTCCATCCGTGTTTTAAATCTTGAAAATCACTATCAAAACCAACTAATGAACCGTAAGTTGTAGCATTTACAGCACCAGAATTTCTCAAGTTCATTTTTTCAAATGTAACATATGGTCTGAACCATCCAGCTTTATTGTTAAATTCTGGGGCAATTCCTGGTATATTGTTATTGAAATCAGAACTTAATGCGTATCTATTTTCATTGATTTTAGCAAATCTATCCATTGAAGGTAATTGAGTAAACGCATCTGCGTGTTCAAATACATAATGGAATGTTTCGTTAACAGTAGCGTTAGTACCAGCTTGAGCATTTACAGATGAACTCAATACAGATGGGTTGAAGGAATCAGCACCACTAGAGCCACCTCCACGAACAAATTGGAATTCACCAGATTCTGGCGAATATCCTACGGTGTATTTGTATATCTTGCCCATATATTCATTTGAGCCATTATATTTTACGGTATTTGCAAATGCACTATCAGCAAAGAATACATTCGTTTGAAGTTTGTCTGGATTAGGGTCAGCCAAAACATTTAAACCATTAACGTTAATTGTACCTGTTTGAGAACCATAACTATCTGCGGTTATTTTACCCATAGTTTCAGTTGCGGGGTTAATATCAACTGAATTAATATTGATTGTTCCATCGTTCACAAAAGAGTTCAAATGCAATGGAGCTAATCCCATATTGTTAATATTCATAATTCCGCTATTTATAGCTAGATTATTGTTATAGTTCAACTGAGACGCATCATTAACATAACTTGTTACATTATTTTGAGTAATATTAGCATTTACAATTTTATTGTTAAAATATACTTCTCCTGTTTTGTCACCAGTCATTTTCAAGTTGTAGCTATTGCCGTTGATTGTATCGTTTAGGACAAATCTACCACTTGATTGGGCATCTAGAGTCAAAGTAACATCACCCTCATCCTCTGGGGTTTCCATATAGATTGCGTTTTGTTCAACTTTGCCGTCTATCTTTGCAGTGTTTCCAGTGAATAAAGAATTGTAACCATTTTTAGATACAATATTCAAATCTTTTGTTGTATAAATTGCTCCACCTTTACCATTAGCTGAAGTGTTATTGATAAATGATGAATTTGTAATTGTACCAATTCCTGCCTCTGCAATCAAAGCTCCGCCATTTTCTCCTGCTTTGTTATTTGCAAAAGTTGAGTTTTCAATACTGTTAATTCGTTGAGATGTCCAAATAGCTCCACCTTTATTAACAGCCTTGTTGCCATTAAATTCTGAATTTGAAATATTTTCAATATTCCTAAATGAAAAAATAGCACCACCATTACCAGAATTAAATGTATCACTTGTCATTCCAGTAACTTCGTTGCCTACAAATGTTGAATTTGAAATATCTTTTATCTCTCCAGAAGTAAATATTGCTCCACCACCGCTATAAGACAAACTATGATCCGCAGGCTCTTTGCCCTCTGTTTTGTTATTTATGAATGTAGAGTTATTTGCCTTGTCAATAGACCCATAAACGTGAATTGCACCTCCTGTGGAGCCAGAAGTATTTCCTTCAAAATAAGATTCACCTAAATCAGAAATTGAACCCCTCGTAAGAAATATTGCTCCACCGCTTGTTTTAGCAGAGTTATTAACAAATTTATTTTGACCTTCTAGGTTAAATTGATAGCTTTCACGAGATGGGGTAATGGCAATAGCACCACCATTTCCAGCCGTAGCAGGATTATATCTTCCTTCGTCATCTTTACCAACAGCTTTGTTGCCAATAAAGGTCAAATTCTTTAATTGACCAACATTTTCATTTGCGGAATAGATACCACCACCGTCAGAAGCAGTATTATTAACAAATGCAGTATCAATAACACTAGTTAAAATACCACTATTCGCAATAGCACCACCATATGAATGAGCCAAGTTATCTTGGAACAATGATGAAGAAATTAAGCCAAATGGATTTGAACCAGTGTTCCAAATCGCACCACCAGTACTTTCTGTAGCATGGTTATTGATGAAAGATACTTTTTCAAAACCTTTCATTGTTCCCATATTCCAAATTGCACCACCAGTTTTAGCATAGTAATCTTTAATCAAAACATTTGTAATCTTACCAAATTGACTATTATTCCAGATAGCACCACCTTGCGATGCAATATTATTATCAGCACCGCCTAAACCGTAAGCATAACCATTAATCCAATCTCCGATTGTACCACTGACATTGTTGATAACACCACCATTGCCAGCTTTATTTGTAGAACTTGACTCAATGCCAACTTTGTCAAAAGTTACATTTGTTAAATTACCAATAGTTCCATAGTGATTCCAAATACCACCACCGTTAGAAGCACTAATATTTTCAAATGAAACATCTGTAAAATCCCCAAAAGTACTACTAGAATTCCAAATTCCGCCACCAGCAGATTCCGCATGTAAATTTTTAAATGCTACATTTGAGATATTTCCAAAATTTGAATAACCTGCATAAATACCACCACCATTTGAAACTCGATAATCAGAATCAGCACTTTGCATAACACCAGTATCCCAATTGCCGACAGTTGCGTTATTCAAAGATACAACACCACCAGCACCACCATTACCAGTCACTTTATTATCTATGAAGTAAACTTTTTTCCAATCTTTAAATGTTCCACCAGCCATTGCAGAAATTGCAGAACCAGAAGCAGCTTCATTATTTTCAAATGACACATTTGTAAAGTTGCCAAATTTTGTATTTTTACCGTCATTTACACAAATAGCACCTCCAGCACCATTTGCAGTATTCCCTTCAAATTTGACGCCTTCAAAGTCGTCTAATATCACGCCACCATTCACTGCCAAAGCACCAGCATTTTGTCCAGCTTTGTTGTCTTTAAATGTAATATCTTTAAACTTGCCAACAGTCAATGGAGAAGAATCGCCAGAGTCAAAAACGATTGCACCTCCAGTATAACTTGACTCATTATTTTCAAACAATACATTTGTAAAATTACCAATAGAAGCAGAAATACCGCTATAACCACGGTTATTTACAGAAATAGAACCTCCGCTTGAACCATAATTTGAAATAAACTTTGTATCAGAAACATCACCAAGAGAAGAATCTACATCTAGACATAATGCTGAATTATGTCCAGTACGACCATTATTTTCAAATAGAGAATTCTTAATTGAGCCAATCTTGTGACTTTCGCCACTTCCAGCAAGACGAATACCGCTATTAGCGTTATCTTTGATTATAACGCCATCAAGTTCATCAATATCACTTTTAAAAGAATTTATGCCATAGCCTTTATTGTTACTGATTTCAGTATTTTCAATTCTTCCAATATGAGGAGTATCTTTTTTAAGGTCTGCCTTAATAGACGTTATACCATTTCCCGAATTACCATTTATCTTAGAATTTGAAATTAAATCAATCGTTCCTCTGTTTAGAATTGATTCACTTCCAGTATTGTCGTGAATATTAGTATTATCAATAGTTCCGATATGGCCAGTATTATAAATAGCAGAACCGCTAGAAGCTTGGTTATTGCCTATTTCAGATTCAGAAATAGTTGTAATTGTACCATCATTATAAATCGCACCACCGCTACCAGATTTATTCCCAATAAATTCTGACTTAGAAATTTTATCTATAACACCAGTATCCGCATTAAAAATAGCTCCACCCATCGCTTGATAACTAGCAGAAGAAACATTTCCTGTAAATTTTGTATTCGTAATAGATTCAATTGTTCCAGAATTACCAATAACACCACCTTTTACAAATTGTGGACCATAAGTTGCATTAGTTTTATTATTTGAGAAAGTTACATTATCAATTGATTTAATAGAAGAACCAGTGGTATTACCAATGATACCACCATTTGCACTCATCCATTTAGGGTCAGAATCATCACCAACAATATTTGGATTGTGAACATTTAGAGTATTGCTATCAAAAGTTGAATCTTTAATAGTCAAATTTTGAGAGGTATTTTTTACAACACCACCTTCAACATCCCACTCATCATACCAACCGCTAGACCAATCATCAGCGTGCCAATCATTATTGTTAATTCTATTTGAATAATCACCAGTGACAGTTTGGTCAATAGTATCAATAATAATACGATTGTCAACCTCTGCACATGCAGGAGAAGCTGCACCAATCATAGCAAGTCCTGCAATTGTTGCTACTGATAGAGCTTTGATTGCATTCTTATTGGGCTTAGTAGTTCTTTTTGAAAAATTTTTAGACTTTCTCATCTCAATTACTCCGAGCTTTTTATAAATTCCGTGACATTTATGTAAAATAAAAAAATAAATTAGTGTAATATTAATATGATATAATGCCTAAATATAAAATTTCATCCATCAAGAAATGTATTCTAAATGTATATTTCTATTATAATACTTTTTAATTAATAATTCAACTCTATTATTAACAAAAATAATACATTTATACCAGCTCGTACAGTTTATTTTATTTGAATTATGTGCTAAAATGTAGGTGTTAAAAGTTTAAGTAAGAGGTAGAAATGAAAAAATTTAAAATAATTACTTTAGCTCTAATTATTTCTCTTGGAACAGGGCTAACTATAAACAAAGTTTGTTCTCAAACAACAACCCCAACTATTGTAAGAGCTGCCGTTCCTCAACAACAAGCTCAGATTGAATATGTTTCAGTTAATCCACTTGACGTTGTTGCAAATCCTTACAGATATTTGAGAAGAAATATTAAAATCAAAGCAAAATTTGACAAGTTTTCAACTTTAGGTCTGGATTATTCTCCTGCAATGAGATCTTCTGAAAAATACATCTCATTCCTTATCCAAAGACCTGATATGACAAGCCACGACATCCCACTTTCAGAATTAAAAATCTTCTTAAAAAAAGAAGTTGCTGAAAAAAATATTGACCTTGATGCTGGAGATGAAATTGAATTCACTGGGAAAGTTTTCTCAACAGCACTTGGAGATCCTTGGATGGATGTAGATTCTTTCAAAGTCCTAACTGTAAAAAAGCCTAAAAAAGAATCTGCTGAGAACTAGATAACAAAACAAAAGATGGAATAAAATTATGGAAAAGAGTACAACAGAAAAATTTTTAACAATACACGGTCATTTTTACCAACCGCCAAGAGAAAACCCATGGCTTGAAGCTATTGAGTTGCAGGATAGTGCATTACCTTTCCACGACTGGAATGAAAGAATCTGCAAAGAATGTTACAATCCAAACTCTGTATCAAGAATTGTGGATAACAAAAACCAAATTCTTGATATTGTAAACAACTACCAATACATGAGCTTCAACTTCGGTCCAACCTTACTTTCTTGGATGGAAGAATTTGCACCTCTTACATATGAAAGAATTATTAAAGCAGATATTGACAGCATTTCAGAACACTCTGGACACGGCAACGCACTTGCTCAAGTATATAACCATATGATTATGCCACTTGCAAATGCTCATGACAAAGAAACCCAAGTTAAATGGGGAATCCGTGATTTTGAATATCGTTTCGGTAGAAAACCAGAGGGAATCTGGCTTGCAGAAACAGCTGTTGACGATGCGACATTAAAAGTTCTTGTAGATAATGGCATAAAATTTACTATTCTTTCACCATACCAAGCTCTAAAAATAAGAAAAACTGGCGATAAAGAATGGCAAGATGTAAGCTGGGGAAATATTGACCCTGCAAGATCTTACAAATACACCCTTAAAGGCGATTCAAAAAAATCAATAGCTTTATTCTTCTATGATGGTGCTATCTCAAAATCAGTTGCGTTTGACGAATTACTAAAAGATGGCAACAGATTTATCAAGAGATTAAAAGAAGGTGTTTCTGAAACAAGAAATTATCCTCAATTAGTTAACATTGCAACTGATGGCGAAAGCTACGGACACCATACAAAATTCGGAGATATGGCATTATCATACGTTTTAAAAATTAAGGCAGAAGATGAAGGTTTTAAAATCACCAATTACGCAGAGTATCTAGACAAGTACGAAAGCGACTATGAAGTTGATATTAAACAAGCTTCTTCTTGGAGCTGTTTCCACGGTGTTGGCAGATGGAAAGAAGATTGCGGATGTTCAACTGGAGGCCATCCTGGATGGAATCAAAAATGGAGAGAACCTCTAAGAAATGCACTTGATTACCTTCGTGATGGACTTGCAAAAGTATTTGAAGCAGAAGGTCCAAAATATTTCAACGATAATCCTTGGGCTATCAGAAACAAATATATTGACGTAATTTTAGACAGAAATTATGTAACAATAAGAAAATTTCAAAAAGAAAACTTTAAACCAGACCTAACAGAAGAACAAAAGGTTAAAGGTATGGAACTTCTTGAAATTCAACGACAAGCAATGTTGATGTACACAAGTTGCGGATGGTTCTTCTCAGAAATTTCTGGAATTGAAACTGTTCAAATTATGAAATATGCAGCAAGGGCAATGCAACTCGTTGCAAGATTCACAAACGAAGACTTTGAAACTCATTTCAAAGACATTCTATCTCAAGCAAAAAGTAACATTGCAGAATTTGGGACAGGAAAAGATATTTACGAGCGTTTTGTAAAACCATCTGTTGTAACAGCAAAACAACTCGCTTGTTTGTGGGCAATTTCTTCATTGTATCAAGATTTTGAAGACGAAGAAGACGTTTATTGCTACACAGTTAAACGCCATAGTTACCAAAAAGTACAAAAAGGAAGCTCTAATTTCCTTGTAGGGCATATTGAAATAAGTTCAAAAGTAACATTACAAAAAGCAGATTTAATGTTTGCACTAATGCAATACGCTGGAGGAGATTTCCACTGTGCAATAAAAGAATTCTCAAATGATGCTGAATTCAATGAACTACAAGCAACTCTAATAAAAACATTTGCACTTAATCCAATAACTGAAATTATTAGAACTCTTGATGAAAAATTTGGGAAAGAATACTTTACATTGAAAGATATTTTTATCGAAGAAAGAAAGAAAATTTTGCAAATTCTTCTAAAAGACCAGCTTGAAAAATTTGGAAATACATACAAAGAAATGTATGACCAAGGAAAAGGTTCAATCTATCATATGCAAAATCTTGGATTAGAAATTCCTAAAGAATTTAAGATTTCTGCTGAATATGCACTAAGCCATAGATATAATGACTTATTAGCAGGTAGTGATGGATTTGTAGAAGATCCTATTGTTCAACAAATCAAAGATATTAACTATGAAGCAAAGAGAATGAATATCGATATTGATAAAACTCCTTCTAACAAAAACTTTGCAAAAAGAATCATCACAAACCTAAATAGATTGACAAAGAGTTTTGAAATTCAACAAGCGGATACAATCATAGAACTGTTTGAAATGATTGAGAAACTTGATCTACAAATAGATATTTCAGAAGCTCAAAACATTTATTATAACAAAATCTATCATAGAATAGGTGATATTTTAGAAAACAACGAAAAAGAACCTCGAGATAAAGATATTAAATTCATAAAACTATTATTAAATATAGGAGAAAAACTTAATATCAACGTAGGGTTCTACAAATCTAAACTAGAAAAATTAGGTTTCTGCTAAATTTAATAATAAATAAAAACAAAGAAAACACATCCTAAAAAAGTTAGGGTGTGTTTTTTAGCGTTATTTTGTTTACATTCCTTAATAAAAAAGCAAATTTCTACGGTTCAAATACTTTATTATATTAGGTGTAGAAAATAGGGAAATTGTATCATGCAAGTTACGAGCCAAAACGTACAGCAACAGAATATTCCACAACAGGTAAAATATAACTGCAATTACAATAATAGTGCAGCTCCAACGGCTCAAGAACAACAAATTCAACAGCCAACTCAAGCACCTGTTCAATATTCATACCCACAAAATTATTACGTACCACAGACTCAATCTCAAGTTCAACAAGCTCAAACAGTACAAAACCAATGTGTAGCTCAACCACAAGCTCAACAACCACAAAATGTACAAGTACCTGCTTCTACGTCAGGAGTTAACATCCAAATCTTTAACCCTTCAGTAACTCCTCCTGGAGCAACTCCTCCAACTTATAACGTAAATGCTCCTTGCTACCCATCAAATTATTATACTAATCCAATGGGTGCTGGGGCAATGAACGGAGCTGGACAAACTGGGAATGGAGGAAATGGTTCTGCAATCGGTGCAAATACAGGTTCAGAGAAAAATTCTGAAACAGAAACAAAAGACGACAAGAAAACAGAAAAGAAAAAAATTGTTCAATTGACAGATGATTATATCAGGAACTTGGAAAATTACTTAAATAGCCAAGAGAAAGATATTAGATTATCAGCCGCAAAAGAAGTTTACTCTAGATTAGAAGAAGATACTTCTAGAAAAGATGACAAGGCCTTAACTGCTCTCATCAACAAAATGTTACAAGACCCATCAGAAGAAATCCGAGTTCTTGCAATGGCAGCATTACAAGGAAGAATAGTAACAGGTGATGACTTTACTGTTAACGTTCTAACAAGAATGCAAAATGACACGGCTCACTACGGAATGGATGCAGTAGATGCAAGTAAAATCTTACTTAAAATGTCAGGTCAACAAGTAGAAAAAGAAGTTCCAATAACAGAAAAATCTGCAAAGAAAGAAAAAACTGAAACAAAAAAAGAAGAATCAAAAAGCAATATTAAAAAATAAGGCATAGACAGGTTATGAAAATAGGACATATAGCAAAAAAAGTTTTACCTAAAAACCCTGCCAAATGGGTAACAAAAGGAATCGGGGCAGTTGCTCTCGGAGCCGTAGCGTACGATGCTCATTACCTAGGAAAAATTCAAGCAGATTTATATTCTAGCGAAAAAGATGCTGCAAGTACTGGATATTATTTAAATAACTCATTGTACTCAACAAATATGAGTAAAATTCAAGAAGGAATAAAAGATGCTTCATACGAAATGGAACTAGATTGTGGCTGGAAAAGATTCATCAATGAAGGTGTTGGATACGTTAAAGGATTTACATCAATGCTCGTATCCCACATCGTTCCATTCGGATTAGGATTAGGAGCGTTACTATCAAAAGGATTACCAAGCAAAATTTGTGCTGGGGGCTTAGGAATTTACGCTGGTTACGAATTTGTTAAAAACTTCTTTGGGTGGGGTACTCCAGGCGGAACATTTAAATAAACTATTTTTTATTTTTTAAATATTTTTCATACAAATCAGGGCGACGAGTTTTTGTTCGCTCTATTTGTTGTTGAAGCCTAAACTCATTTATTTCTTTGTGGTTGCCGTTGAGTAAAACTTCTGGAACTTTATAGCCTCTAAAATCTCTAGGTTTTGTATATTGAGGATATTCAAGTAATCCATTTGAAAAACTATCCTCTTCCGCAGATTCAATTTTACCTAATGTACCATTCAATTTTCGGCTAACTGCATCAATCAAACACAACGAAGGAAGCTCTCCTCCTGTAAGAACAAAATCCCCAATAGAAATTTCTTTAGGTTTAATAATTTCTCGGATTCTTTCGTCAAAACCTTCATAATGACCGCATAGCATAATAATTTGGTCATACTTTGCCAAGTCTAAAACCAATTGTTCACTTAAGGGTTCACCTTGAGGAGATAACATCACAGTTATTGAGTTTTCTAATTTTTCAATGCTATCGTAAGCATCAACATAAGGTTGAGGAGCTAAAACCATACCAGCTCCACCACCATAAGGGGTATCATCCACCTTTTTATGCTTATCAAGAGTAAAATCTCGTGGATTTACAGCATTAACAGAAAAGACACCACCCTCTTTTGCTCTTTTCATAATACTTACATCGCAATAGGATTGTATAATTTCTGGAAACAATGTCAAAACATCAAAAATCATTCCAACAACCCTTCGATATTATTTATCATAATTTTTTTGTTTTTAATATCGACAACAGGAACAATCGCTTTTACAAACGGAATTAGAGAGATTTTTTTTGAATTTGTCTTAACAGAAATCAAATCACTCGCACCGTTATTTGAAACACCAATTACAAATCCCAAATTTTTGCCATTTTCGTTATCAAAAACACTCAAACCAACAAGTTCATCTATAAGAAATTCATCCTCATCAAGATTTTCACGAACAACATCCTCTTCCACGAAAAGTAAACAACCTTTCAATGGAATAATATCGTTGATAGAATCAATTCCTTCAAATTTAACAATTAAAAAATTCTTATTTTGACGAACCGAATCGATATTTAATTCTCGATACTCATTGCCAGTTTTGACAAATACGGATTTCAAAGACAGAAAAAACTCTTGTTGATTTTTAGAATAACCAACTCTAGCTTCACCCTTAATACCATGAAAATTAACAATCTTACCAACTGAAATATATTTGGTCATCATTATTCTTCCGAAGGTTCTGCTTCAACCTTTTTAGGTCTGCCACGTCTTTTCTTTGGAGCTTCTTCAACCTCAACTGCTTCTTCCGTTGCTGGAGCTTCTGCTACTTCTTCAACAGGAGTTTCTGTTTTTTTCTTTCGAGTTGATTTAGGCTTTTCAGCTTTTTCAGATTTTTCTTCTGCTTTTTGGTTTTTAAACTCTTCTGGAGCATCTGGTCTATCTTGGTTCCATCTTTCAAGACCCATTTGTGCTCTAACCAAACCAATACCAACGTGAACACGCCATTCGTCCATTTTTAATTGAGCAGCAATAATTTTATGGCAACCAATCGGAGGTAACGGCAACAATGGTTCATATAGCATTTTGATAGCATTTAATTGATCTGGAGTAATTGCCAATTTACGTTTAGGGAACGGCAATTTAGGAAGCATCATTTTTTGTCTTACTAAATTGATACCGAAAAATACTTTTCTTGGTTCCAAACCGATTTTTTCACCAATAACTTCGTGTGCATCAGGGTTTGGAAGAGGCAACATCAACTTATATAGCAATTCAATTTGTTCCAACTGTTCCTTACTTACAAGCAACTGCTTAGGAGCTTTGTTGCGGTTGTTCATTGGACGTCTGTTATTATTGAATCTGTTTTGTCCTTGAGGTCTGCGTTGTTGATAACCTCCAGCTCTGTTATTGTTATAACCGCCTTGACGGTTATTGTAGTTATTATTGTAACCACCCTGTCTATTATCTCTGTTATAACCACCTTGACGGTTGTTATCCCTGCTGTAACCGCCTTGGCGATTGTAGTTATTATTATATCCACCTTGTCTATTATCTCTGTTATAACCACCTTGACGGTTGTAATTGTTATTATAACCACCTTGTTGAGGACGGTTGTTATAAGGTCTTTGAGGCCTATTATATGGTCTTTGGTTATCATCTCCTCCAGATGAATAACTATTATAGAATTGAGGTTTTTCTTCAGTTGAATAACTTGGGGTTTGTTCCGCTGGTTGAGAAGTAGCTGGACTATCCCCAGATTCAGAAGAATTAACCATCATCTTTTTATCTGGATATAAGCAATCAGGGCAGATTACTCTTTTAGGGTTCTTTGTTTCAAACTCGCGACCGCACTTAATGCACTTGTTTACATACATAATTTAAAAGCCTCTTAATTAATAATAAAAAAATAACTCATAATAAAAAATAAATTTAAGGTAACATCCTCACAATACAAAATCGATTTCAAATAAAAATTCTAACTTATACCATTATTCTAACATGGATTTTGAATATACGCAAGTCCCAATAGTCACTACTTCTCTACCAAGAAGGTTACAGGGCCATCATTAACAAGCTCAACATCCATCATAGCACGGAATTTACCCGTCTGACATGGAATATTAAGACTTTTAACTTTCTCCACAAAATACTCATATAATCTTACTGCATCTTCTGGTTTTGCTGCGGCATCAAAACTCGGTCTAGTTCCTTTTTTACAATCTCCACAAAGCGTAAATTGAGAAACAACAAGCATTTCACCAGAAACATCCATTATTGAATTATTCATTTTTTCATTCTCGTCTTCAAAAATCCTCAATTTTGAGATTTTATCAACAAGTTTATCTGCATTTTCCTCCGAATCTGTTTTTTCGACGCCAAGAAATACAAGTAATCCAGCACCAATTTTTGAATACAATTCATTCTCAATAGTTACAGAAGCTCGCTTAACCCTTTGAATTAGTGCTTTCATGAATTATTTACCAGCCCTTTCAAACAATTCAGCTTTAGTAATTTTTCTGCCACAAGACTTATCTTCATCACAGAAGCCAAGTCTTTCACATTTTGGAACTAAGTATTCTTTTAACCAAGGTTCTTCCGCAATCAAAACATCGCACATTGATTTTACCATACAGCGAATTTCGTATTGAGCTCTTGTACACAATCTCAAATTTGCCAAGTGAATTAACTCTCGCAAATTCAAACTTGTCACAAGAGAACTTGCAGCTGCATTTGGCATAACAAATCTAGCATCTTCTGCGGGAATTCCAGCCTCTACAAACTCTTGATATTGATCAGAAATTTTACCCATAAATTCGATAAATTTCTCTTTCAATTCAGGATTTTTTTCAATTGTTGGAGGAATAATATAATCAAATTGACCTTTTTCTTTTACATAACGTTGAGATTTTTGAGAAAAAGACATATGTCTATGGCGTACAAGCTGATGCGTACAAGCTCTTGATACATTTGAAATCGCAAAACTTACTTGAATATGTTCAATAGTTGAATAATGTCCAGAACCAACAACACGTTTTATCAATTTCAACATTTTTTCTTCATCAACAGCATTTTCATAAATATTTATAGGACTATCTGCACTATAACAAGTTCTACAAGCTGTATAAATAGTTTTTAACATATTGTTCGGCTTTGAAATCAAATGAACAATTGGTTTATTATTCCCTTCCATAAATCTCTCCAATTCTTTTCCTTTTTATAAAGAATATACCATGCCAGAACCTTTTTGCAAACTCTTAACATCCACCACAAAATTTAAGCAGTAATATCATCAAATTGAACACTCTTCAAAATTTTACTCAAATCTCCTGGATTTACTTCTACTTGGTAACCGATTTTACCAGCACTAAAAATTATTGTATCAAAATTTTTGGCAGTTGAATCAATCACCACAGGGAAAGACTTTTTCAAACCAATAGGGGAACACCCGCCATGAATATACCCTGTCAAAGGTAAAAGTTCTTTTTGTTTTATCATTTCCACGGATTTTTCTCCTACTGCGTGAGCTGATTTTTTCAAATCTAGTTCTTCTGCAACAGGAATCATAAAAACATAATGTTCTTTTGATTTTCCAATAGTCACAAGACTTTTAAAAACTTGAGCAGGATTTTGATTTAAAACACTCGCAACTTCAACACCACTAATTGCATCTGTATCAGCATAAGAATAATGGTTATAACTTATTTTTGCTTTATCTAAAATTCTCATAACATTTGTTTTATAATCCATAATTAATTCACCTGTCTTTTTATCCATTCCATAATTAAATCAACTAAATATTTTTGCTGTTCTTTTGTTAATTGAACATACTTAGGGAACTTGTGCCACTTGTTTATACAACCTCTGCAACAAGTCGCCGTTGCATGCTGAGCAGTAAAAACAGGATGACCTCTCATTGGAGTTTGTTTCCCGTCATTTGGGATATCCGCTGGAGCAATTCTTTTTTCAATAAAATCAACAGCATGACTCCTAATTGTATCAAAGCCCTTTTGTTCTAAATACAATCTATCCTTTGGGCTTAGTTTAAACTTTTTGCGAAAATCAGATTTACTCAATCTATCAAAAATTTCGTCATACATACCACTATCTCCAAAGTTAACTCTACCACCAACTAAATATTTTCATCATCCACAGGAATATTTAATTGATAACGGAATTTCCAAATAATATGTTTTATACTCCACAAATAACCGAAGAACAAAACAGAAGAGGCACTAATCCACGCAATTGGACCAGAATAAAACATTCCAACATATCCAAACTTTATCGCAAGATAAATTGCTGCAAATGCTCTCATCACAAGTTCTGCCGTACAAGCAAGAAGAGGGAATACCGTTTCGCCCATACCTTGCAAAGCATTACGATAAATAAATATCTGACCTAAGAAGAAATAGTAAATTGTACTAATTAACAAATATTGATGAGCGATATTTATTATATTTTTTGTCGCTGAACCAATAAAAGCACTGATAATATCAGTTCCCCACAATCGCATAACGAATGCCATCAAAATACTCAATACAATATTGATAGTTGACGTATTTATTACTCCAAGCCTAATTCTTTTGAACTTTTTAGCACCATAATTTTGAGCAACATAAGCAGCTAATGCAACCCCAAAAGACATCATCGGAAGAGTAGCAATTTGTTCAATTCTCAATGCCGCAGTAATGGCCGCAATTACATTTGAGCCAAAACTATTGCATACACTTTGAATAATCAAAATACCAACACCAATTATGGAAAACTGAATTGCCATTGGAACACCTACTCTCAAATGTTCATAAGCAGATGCCCAAAATTCTTTTTTATCTTTGACAGAATCAAAATCCTCTTTTGCTAAATGTAAAATCGGAAATTTATATTTGATAAATAACAAGCATAATAAAAAAGAAATTCCTTGAGAAAGAATAACTGCAATTGCAGACCCAGGAACTCCCATGTGAAAACATTGAATAAAAATCAAAGCAAGAACAATATTAATAATTGAAGCAATTATCAAAAAATATAATGGAGTTTTGCTATCTCCTAACGCTCTAATGATACTTGCAAGCATATTATACATTGTTGTTGCAATCAACCCAATTGTAATAATTTCTATATACCAAAACGCATTGTGATAAATATTTGTGGGAACATTCATCCAATGCAAAATAGGATTCATTAAAAAGACACAAACAACAGTAAATAATAACGTAACAATTGAACTCAAAATAATAGATACAATAACCGAATTTTTAACACCAGAAATATCCTTTGCACCATACCTTTGCCCAGTTACAACCGCAAATCCGTTAGTCAAACCGACAATCACAAAAGTTATCAAGAAAAACAATGGCGCTACTGCACCAACAGCAGCAAAAGATTCCACCCCAAGAGTTCTACCAACAATTACCAAATCTGCAATATTATATAACTGTTGAAAAATATTCCCAATCAAAAGAGGAATAGAGAATAAAATTATATGTTTTAAGGGGTTTCCACTCGTCATATCCGTAATCATACAATTACACCTTTTTGAATTTACAAATTCTCTCCTATATAAATTATACGCTAAAAAAATAAGGCTTTGAAGTAATATCAAAACCTTATTTCTATTATTTTATCATTTTATTTCATTAACGATTTAGTCCACTCTGCCACAACATTTATGCCTTTTACAGCATTTTCTTGAATATTCGCTAATCTATCTGCAACAAAGATGCTAAAATCTTCAAACTTCGGCAAATCTTTTTTCATCGAATTAATAACTTCCCCATTTTTTAAATAATACTCTTCAAATTTTGTATCGTTTGACAAAATTTTTACAGTTGATTTATCTTTCAAGGGAATAGTTGCAACATTCAAGCCTTTTTTGGCTGCATATTTGGTAAAATCAATGCGTGGACTTATTCTTTGAACACAAGCCATATCAGTTACTTCCTTTCGCTACTTTTACAATATACAAAAAATACCTAAAAAACAATATTTGCCAATTTTTTAATTTTTCATAATAAAAGTTTACAAAAAAACATCCTAATAGCAACAAAAATTTTTCAAGAAATTTAATAAAACCAAAGGAGTAATTATATGGAAATCAGAAACAATTATAATTCTGCCACAACTTTCGGAACTAAAATTCCTCAAACAGTAAAGAATCGCCTATTTGAAATGCTGGAAACTCCTAGTGCAAAAATTAGAGCAAGAAAAGATAGAAAAAACGCAATCACAAGAGATGTAATGAAAAAGATTAACGAAATTGAAAAAAGCAACAGCGACTTTTTTGAATTAACAATAATGACAGGACATAGAGGAAAAGACAGCTTTGGGTTAAAAGAGGCAAATATTCAATCAAGAAGGGCAATCGAAATTATAACAATAGACAAAACAAATCTTATTTCAAAATTTCTATCTCTTAAACCCGAAGTTATTAAATACGCAGAACAATCTTTTTAAAACTAGACAAATATTCCATTTTGTACTTAAATATTGCCATAAAAGGGATATATAATGAAACCAATAACCCCACAACAAATTGCATCTCTTTCAACTGCACAACAGTATTTTCACGACTGCTACCTTTTATCGTCCCTTGGAATTCTCAGCAGAAGTAAAAAAGGTCAAAAAATTCTGCAAAATAATATCACCACAAATGGCAAAGATTTTAATATCAAATTCAAAAATGTAAATGGGAAAGCGGAAGATTATTTTATCTCAGAAAGCGAAATTAATAATCTTGAATACATTGACTCAAAACCGATATTCTCAAATCCTAGCATCCCAATAGTAAAGTCTGTTGAACTCGCAATGAATAAACTCATAAAAAAACACCCTTTCCAAAAACCATTAATTTGCAGAGCACTAGAAACTCAAGAACGTTTTGAATACAACAAACCATCAAACTTTTTGAAATTATTCACTGGGATAACCCCAGAAACAATCAATGAATCAAACTTAAGTATGTCATTACTTGACAAAATATCTAAGGCTATCGACACTTTAAAAAAAATTGCGAATGATAAAGATTCAACATTTATTGCAGGAACGGGAATTAGTTTTGATGGATTACCTTCTTGGCACTGCTACGGAATTACTAAAGTTGATATTCAAAATAACAAATTCTATGTATTTGATCACAGATTGAATAAAGAACTTGAATTCCCAATAATTAGCGGATTACTTAAATTCAAGTTCTTAACAGGTTTTTGGAGTAAAGATTTAAAATAACAATATAAATCTATTTTACAAACTAGCAAAAATTTTATATTACAAGTGTTTATACTACACATATGAAAAACAACTTCTATGCAATATCTAAAACCACACAAAACTTTTCCGACTATTTGAGCGGAACAATAAGATTATCTAGCCAAATTCCACATAGCGTAAAAGAAGTTATCATTCAAAATAAAAAAGGGAAAGTTCGAGGAAAAATTACAACATTTCTAGACAAAGAAGGAAATGTTATAGAAAAAGCTTTTAATTTAAAAGGGAAACCTCTAAGAAATAGAATATACACTTACAAACACGGCAAAATTGGGAATGATGAATTTGTTAAATCAACAGAAAGAATACAAATTAAATAGAAAAATTGTTGACATATATAGAAAATATCAAAAGAAAACAGAAGAGGAAGGGATTAAAACAACTCTCTGGGTGCACGAAAAAACTCAAACAAATCACGTCGCAAAACACATCCCAACAGATATAATAAACCTTACAATTTCAAGGATTCAAAACTTGAAAAACTTGAAGCAAGAATATTTACACAGTTTCACCCAATATAAACCAATAGTAAATAACAAAATTAGCAAAAATAGTCCAATAAAATATATCGAATATATTGTTAACGACAAGTTTAAAGTTTTGAAAAAGTCCATCAAAACAACAAATATGAAAAGCCCCAAATTTGATTCCTTTCTTGGGTTTAGAGCTTTAAGCCTCGAAGATTTTAAAATTCCAATAACTGAAAGATTTTTAAGCGATAGAGGAATTAAACATCTGGGTTACAAAATCCTCCCAAACTACATGCCAACAGATGGGAAGGAAATAACTTGGAAGGGATTATTTTGTAACGGATATATCAAATTCCGCAGAACATGGGTTCCTAAATCAAAAGCAGATTTTGCCTCAACATCAAGGCACGAAGTTGAACACGGTTGGCAATATTATCTTGATGCAAGAAATGGTCAAGACCGAGGAGATAATATGCTTGCAATTGGAGAAAAATATGGAAAGCTAAAAGACCCAAAACTTCAATATGAAGCAGACAAATACACCGAATCCATAGATAACTACATCCCCGCAGAAAAAGATTACAATGGATATAGACAAAATTACATTGAAGTAAAAGCATTCGATGCAGGAGCTAGAGCAGAAGAAAAATACAAAAAAGAAGGGAGAATACTAAAAGAAGAGCTTAAGCATATCCCCCCAGAATTGTTATAAACAACTAATTATTTCACAGAAACAGATGTGTCTAAGCAGAATATATCTCGTTTTGGATCATATATTACATTTTGAAAACGCATAACCTTGTCATCGTTATTCAAAATAAATTCAGCCTGCCTATTATTAACTCCTGAATAAGCACCATTTAACCCAGAATCAACAGACATATTGTGCAGAATTTTGGTATGACCATCCTGAGTTCCCGCCCACTGGCGAGCAAATGTAGAATCAAAAGTTAGTGATTTAAACCTATTATCTTTGACTTGAGAGTTTTTAATTAAATCTGCAATTTGTTCTTGATACTTTTTGCCCCCATATTTCGCAACCTGCATTGCATCTGCAAGTGTCAATTCTTTACTGTTCATAATATGAGAAAACAAATTTGTATGATTAAAATTATCAAAAGTTCCATTATATTCATGAACTTTTACTTTATTTGCTTTAAACATATTTTTTAATGCAATAAATTTAACTTTCCTGGCCATAGATTTATCTAAAATAATAGAACTAAACATGCCTGTATCTTTTTCAGCTCTAAAAGCTGTAAATGGTTCTGTTATAGTACTCTTGGAAAGATATTTACTCAAGCGTGCAACATCTTCGGGTTGTTGGCAAAACATATCGCTATATTCTACATAACGTGTTAATGCGGCATTTCCCTCCATAATAATCTTACGGTCTTCTGGAAAATGTAAACGACTTGCCAGTCCCAAACCCTGCATTTGACGAATTTGAGGAATAGTCAAAGTTTCCAAAGCCGAACCATTTATACGATAATCAAAATTACTTAATAATGAACTTACCGCTTCTTTATTTGGATTTTTCAAAATATAATCATATGCTTCTTTGTTATTTGCCCTTAAAATAGTTAGTTGTGCAAGATTAGTTGCCCTTGGAGTTTGAGCCTTATATATAATTTCTTTCGTTGCTTGGTTATAATCAACACCTTCTTTAGGCAAGGATTCATACAACTTTGTAACATCATCAAAAGTTTGCTTTATTTCTTTTTCGCTCATTTTCTTTATTGCTGAAATAAATTCCTTATCATTAAAATATGGCATTCCTCCATTAAAATATTTATGGTTATAAATAAAATCAAATTTATTTTGACCAGTAGAGTATAACTCTTTTAAAAATTGTTGTTTATCTCTTTCATACGGACCAACTAAATCAAGAGCTTTTTGCAATTTTGAAGGTACAGCATTATCTGCAACATGTACGAAAGAATCAACTTTAGCCGTAGCCGAAGATTCTGCTTTAAACGGTTGTGTTACCACTTTTGCAGCTTTTTTAGCAGCCCCAGAAGAAGGAAGAATTTCCCGCATATACTTATAGCCACGTTCAATTGATGAAATTAAACCCATAAAAATTTCCTCTTAAATTATCCCCTATATACTTTTATAAAGGATTATTTAATAAAAAAAATGCTTTTTTATTAAGGAATATTAAATTACAAACGATTATAAATGATCACCATATGAATCGAATATATATTTCACGTCAGAATCATCTTCAAGTGTTTTATATTTTTCAACATCTTCATTAGTTACAGGTCTTGAATACATACGCATTCCACCGCCATTGCCTACAATTTTCAATTCATAAATATTTCGACCTTTTAATACTTTAATCCCAGATTCTCCATCCTTTGCTGCGGTCTTTGTAGCTGCGGTATAATATTTCTTTATCAATCTGTCAAACAATGAAAAATTACCCTTTGTACTGTCCCAAAGTTCTTTTTTTGCGTTTGGAGTTATTACTACTTTACCGACAAACTTAGAATTGATAATCTCTGGATTCTCAAAATTCCAAGAATTTACTTTATTTAAAAGATCCGAAATTTCGGAAAATAAAGGTTCAATATCATCACCATCACCGGATGAAATAATCTGAGCGATTTTAGAATTTACATTCTTTTTCAATTGACTTGGAATTTTTTCAAAATCATTTATTAACGATAAAATTTCTGGCAAATCCAAAGATTTTTTATCCACCAAATCAAGAGCAAAATTATATAATTCAAAATTACCTTGTTCTTCTAGCTTATCCAATTTTGAATATAATTCAAACTCAGTGTTTTTATCAGCAGAGTATTGACAATAATCAAGTGTTCCATCTTTTTTCTTATAATTTTTTAATTCTTTTGCAAGAAATTCTGAGAAAGAAATGCCTTGATTACATACTTCTTGATATTTATCCCCTAACCGTAATATAGTAAGAGCTTTAGTTTCGTCCAAAGTTTCATCATTATCAATAGACTGTTCTATTGCAAAATATACGTTATTAAAATAATTTCCATCCACATTTGAATCTGACAAACAAATTTCACAACGAGATTTCAATTCTGGGTTGTTTATTTTTTGAGTAATGAAACTTAGCTTTCTTAACTTGTCTTGATCTACTTCTGCCAGAGGAAGTGACGTTTCAACAATTTCTTGAGCTTCTTTTGGCGAAAGATTAGAAAGTTGAGGGATTTTTCCTGAAGATTTATATGCCAATTTTTCATTTATATTTGCAACAGCATTTGCCAAATCATCACGGAACATATCTACTCTATCTTGAGTTATATATATTCTAAAAAACCTACGTTTATACAGAGATTCTATTTTTTCAAAAGATTTTTTTATTGCTTCTTTATCAAAATTATTATTTTGGCAGAATTCTTGGAATCCCTCATCATTTTCGTATGCGTTTACATCCCTATAAAACACCTTTTCTAAGACCGATTTGCATTTATCTTCATATATTGTTCTATAAGAAGAATCGATAACATTTTTCAAATATTTACTCAAACGAGTACTATTTTCTAATGAAGCAAGCGGATTAGAAGGATACTTAACATCCCCTTTTGCTTTTTGAGATTCCTGATATAATTTATACAAATAAGCCGTTGTAAGATTATCTAATGTATATAAAGTTGTATTCGGTCTAAATTCCCTATCCCTAATTAATCTCATAGGTAACCAGTCATGAGAAGTATATCGATTGTAATCTTTCCAAAATCTTGTGGTAGAAGATTTGACTGCAATATCCATAAGTTCATCTGGGGTCATTTTCGATAATTCATCAGACAAATTTAATAGAGCTTTTCTTTGCAAATATGAACCTCTTAATAATTTATACATCCTTGAATCAGGAGCACTCCAATCGCCACGGCCGTAACGCGATAATCCCCTTGCCAAAACAACATCACCGTTTGGAAGAGTAGTTTCAACATTAGACACTGGTTCGAAATTCACATATATCTTTTTAATTACATCCTTCAAGACATCTGCATAATTCACACCCTTAAGTCTATGAGCATATGTTTTGGGATCTAAATTATCTACGTATTTACTACTTTTGGCATCATACATTTCAACGCATTGAAAATTACTTTCAACTTTCAAATCTGACAATATTTTTGCCATAGATGCTTTTTCATCGGAATTTTTTCCATACGAACTCAAAACTTCTGAAGGATTATCAATATCCCCAAGAGCTGTAACGATAATCTTAATCTCCGAAGAGCTAAAAGTTGAAGTTAAATCACTAATCAACTTTTTATTTCCGTCACTTTCAGTGTAAAGATATAATAATTCTTTCGGAATATCAGCGAAACATTTTTCGTTTTTTGTACTTTTAATTAGATTATAAAGGTCATCATTAGATAAATTTTCAGGCTTCATTGCTATATAGTTTGCAACCCTATTCACGCCACCCAACAATCTTTTTTGCAATTCACTGTCTGAGGTTATAAGTTCTTCGTTTTTCGTTTTATTTATTTTATTTGCTAAAAAGGAATTAAAATCTACTAAATTGTTAATTTTATTATCACCTTTATAGCATTTTAAGGTTTTAATAAATTCAACCATTCCATCACTAGGAAGATTTTTATTTTGGCCAAGTATAACTGCAGACTTTGCAATATCTAATAAAGGAACTTTCGTATTAAGAGAATTTGCAAGCATTAAAAATTCATCTGACATAGATGAAGGAACATCACATGACTGTAAAACATCTTTTATAGATTCAAGTTCTTCTTGAGAATGATATTTTCTCCAAACAGGATTTACAGGCTTGTAAACAGATTCTTGACATCTATAAACAGGTGTTGCTCTAACATTTTTACCTATTAATGAAACAGGGTTTTGAGGAAAAGTAATCTCTGGGAAATTCGCAACAATATCCTCTTCCGTTTCACAAAGATTCAATAACTTGTAATATTCTTTGTAAGCCGAACCAATTTTAAGATTTCCACTATCTAATTCTGCTTTTAATTTAGAATACAACCCATCAGGAATACCCTTTTCGTTATGAATAAGATCTAACATATTAGAATATTGTGCACAGATTGAATCAATAGGAGTTTGTAGAAGTTTGATTTCACTGACGGTTAACCTATTAGAAGGTAGCTCTGAAGAAGGAAATGCACACGTTTTTGAGGGAATACTCTTTTCTGCATCAGAATTATTATCTTGATTATAAGCTTCAACTTCTGAGGTTCTATTTTTTTCAACTACATTTTGGATTTCAACTCTAGCACTTCTTTTAATGTCTGAAATAGGTGTAATCTTCATTAATAACTTTTCTCCTATGATTCTACAAAAGTAACAAAAACACTAAAACCAAACTTTTGCCACTTTACACAGAAATGTAACATTCTCTTCACGAAAATATTGCCAGCATTAGCAATTTAAAATTTCAACAATTCATCTAACATAACAAAGAAAGGAGAAAACAAATGAAATCAGTTACGACTTTTGACTTACAATACGCACATCGATTTTTAAATTTTAAAGGAGAAGCACAGTATTTACATGGACATACTGGAACTCTCACAATTGAAGTAGAAGATTCAATTAACACGGGTGTAAATATGGTATTTCCCTGTAATGAGATAAAGAAAACAGCTTGGGAGGTCCTAAAAAACTTTGACCACGCACTCATACTAAGAAAAGATGACCCTTTATTACCTGCAATATTTAATGTCTATACTGAACAGGGAATAAAAGATGGAGCTCCACAAAATACAAATATCGGAGAAGCTTTTAAAACAGAATTGGCAACAGCATATCCAAATTGCAGGGTCGTTGTCACAAAAGAATCAATGACCACAGAAGGAATGATAAAAATAGTTTATGAATTATTAAAAGACAAATTAAATATCTCCAAATTAACCTTCACCAGTGGAGGCAATGTTGCAACAGAAGATTATAAAGTTGATAAAACAATAGAACGTTGTCCATTATGCGGAATAGCACTGACTGAAGATGGAATTTGTCCAAAATGTGGATATAAAAAGGGATAAATATAATTTATTTAAGCGTTCGGGATAGATATTCTACCCCGAACGACTTTAACTACTATCAACTTGCAATTTGTAAAAATATCTAATTTATTATTTTTCTTGCATAATAATACTAAATATAATATTATTAGTAGTATGCAAAAAAGTTCAATGGAAAACAACGAAAAAATAAAAATTAAAAACATCGCTTTTATTATCATTCCGATTGTAAATACACTTATTGCAATATATACAGCATGGAAACTCTTTGACGAGGGGATGAATTTTGGAGATAACGGATTACAAGTCGTAACAGTATTCGTTTGGGGACTTGTATCAATACTTATTTCTCTTGTTGTTTCTGGAATTATTTATGCAATAGGAGCATTTATAAAATTATTAACCCCTACAAATTTTAAAATAAATAAAAAACAAGTTTCACTGTTATATTTAGGAGCACTTAGCCCTGTTATTTTTTCTTTATGTGTTTATTTCTTCGCATTTTTTTTAGGAAGTACTATCCATAACCAAAACCACAAATCTTACCAACAAGAAAACTCTAAAATTGAAACAGTTCAGCAAGACCAAGCCTATTATGAAGAGTAACATTTATTTACACTACGCAATTTTCGCCAGCTAAAATTGTTTATTAATATACAGGTGAAATATGGTAAATATAACAAAAATTGCAAATAATTTAACAAATTGTCAAGCTGCTGGAACTCAACTAGGAAGAAGAAACCTTCCTAGATATTTGTACCACATCACAACAGAAAACAACTACCAGCAAATGCTCAAAGATGGATATATTAAAGGTCATCACGACTTAAATTCAAGTAGCCACTTGAGCGGAGTTTTCATGTTTGATTTAAATAACTTTTCCAAACGTTGGACAACAATGGGCATTGAATGGATGGGTAAATTATTTACATTTGCAAGAGGTTTGATTATGCAAGCTGCCAAAGATGATTCAAACATAGTTGTATTAAAAATTCCAACAAGAACACTTAGTCAAAGAAAATTAAAATGCAGAAACCAACTTACAGATAGTGAAACACACAATACCTACGGGGATTTTGCTACAAATCAAAAACATTACACAAGAAAGAAAAACGCAATTGAATATATAAATGAAGGGGATATACCAATTCAGAACGTGACAAAAATTGGAGAAGCCGATATGGGATTCAATTTAAGAAAAATAATAGAAAATCCGACAGAAAACTCTCTTGATAAACTAGATGTAAAAAAGATATTACAAATGCTCTTCAAAAACACCCCTGAAGAAAAATGTATAAATATTGCCACAAAAGAAACTTAATGATAGGGTAAAAACCGACATTTCTAGCAAAATTTATTTTTAGACACTTTTATACTAATGTATAAAAATAAAACTAAAGAAACCCACTCTATCTGATAAATTCAAACAAAAACTTTCTTTAGAAGATTCAATAAAAAAATTAGTAAAAAACTGCCTTTATGCTACAATAAAAATAAGCGTAAAAAATAGACTGGAAAGAAGATGAGAATAAGAAAAAATTATAGTAATGTTTTGGCAATTGCTCTTGTCGTAATTGCAACATATTCGGGAAGTGCTTTTGCAACAGATATTCCTAATAAATACTCGGGTTCTGAATATACATACTCTGGACTTGGAACATTAAAAGATGATAATGGTCAAACTATTGACAAATTTTACCAATGGGAGAAAGATACAACTTTTGATTTTTATAAGCTAAAACAAACATCAAATTCTTCAATAGCTGATATTATAACTAAAGAGATAGATGACCGTTCTTACGGTGGTGATGGGGATGTAATTCCTGGTTGGACTTATGATTCTAAAAAGATGAACGGAGTCGTATTTAGTGGTATTGGAGATACTGCCAATATGTTTGCAACTGGGCAAACAGGTGATGGCAAAATGGATGAAATTAATGCCGTCTATATTAGCAATTATAGTGGTGCCTTTCCAGTGGGTGGAGCAATCTCAAATAATATGAAAATTGGAGATATTAATAGCTCCTTTATTGGTAATTTTGTAACTGGGCGAAAAGACTATTCTATTGCGAATAATACTTTTAACGGTTCAGCTTATGGAGGGGCTATTTATAATTCCAGAGCAAATGTATATTACGCCATTGGAGCAGAAACTCCAAATGCAATAGGGTATATAAACTCAATTAAAGGAGATTTTGTCGCAAATTATGTTTATTCACAATATGCAACTAGTGATAATTTAGCTTATACTGCAACTTACGACAATGTTTACTATTACTACGAAGGAGCATTGGGAGGAGCTATTGCTAACCAATTTGGAACAATTAATGATATATTAGATTCAAAGTTCATTCAAAATGGAGCTTTTGCAACAGGCGAAAGTGGGGATGTAGGGGGTTCTGCAATTTATAATGGATTCTTAGCATTATACAGTTATGACTACGATTGGATTGCTTCTGAATCAAAAATTGGAAATATTTCAAATTCAACCTTTGAAAAGAATTTAGCATATTCTGAAAATGGAAATGTTTATGGTGGAACAATTTTAAATTTCATTGGGCTAAAACAAAGTTCAGGGGAAAGCAAAATATCTAATATTATAGAAAATACGTTTGAAGAAAATAAAGCTATCGCAAATAATGGAAGTATCAAAGGAGCAGTACTGGCAAACTGGAATTATTCAAGTAAAGGACATGCCATTATTGATAAAATTTCATCTGACTTTATAAATAATAACGCTATTGCAGGCGGGAATATAGAAGGTACGATTTACAATAACGATATAATCAACGAAATTGAAAATAGTAAATTTAAAAATAATACTATAATCTCCACAGGTAATAGTTCAACGGTTTCTGGCGGAGCTATTTATAATAAGGGGAGTATAACTGATGGGATTATAAATTCAAGCTTTATAAATAATAGTGCTACTGCTGAAAATGGTACGGCACTGGGTGGTGCAATATACTCTTCAAAAGACCTAACAATTATTGCAGACAATTTTACCAGTGAAATAAAAAATAATTATACTGAAGATAAAAATGGGAAAAACGGGAATTCAATATACATAGATAATCCAGATGCAACATTGACACTTAATGCAAAAAATAACGGAACAATATTCTTGCAAAACGGTTTTAATAAAGAGTCTGGTGAATACAACTATGGTAATATTAACGGCAAATCTGGATTTAATACTATTTTAACCACAGAAAATAGTGGAACAATCAAATTGTATGATGATATTTTAAATTCAAATGTAACTATTCAAAATGCACTAAAAATAGATACGGCTGATGGAATAACACATGATTATAATATGGATAAAATAACATCTAGTAATGATGCCAAATATACAATTGATGTGGACTTATCTTCAACCCCTAATTATGCACCAAATGACTCTAATATCTACAAAACCGCTGATAGATTTGTTACTACAAATAATTCCGCAGGTAGTATTACTTTAGAGCATTTGAATTTAGTAAATGATAAATCTACTTGGGAACAATTATTACAAAATTACCAAAATAAAAATATTATTGTTCAAGTTATTAAAAACAATGATGATAATTCTTCATTAGACTTAAAACTTGCAGGAGAATTAAGTAACCTTACAGATATTAAATTGGCAGAAAAAGTTACAACAAGTTCCATAAAAAACATTGAAGCTGTTGTAAGATATTCTGACAAATTTGGAGCGATAAAAGAAACTAAAGTTTTAAAAGGGGATATTGGTTTATACGATGTTAATTCTTCTGATAAAGCGAGTAATGACAGTATCTCTATTACACTAAAAGATATTATAACTAGTACTGTTGGTGGTGATGGAGATACATTACAGTTATTAAACAATTATGTTTTAAAATCCTCAGAACCAGAAAAGATATTTAAACTTTACGATGGAGAAGGAGATTCCAAAACAGTTGCGAACTACACTGCAACTGAAAATTTAGGAGAAACTACATCTGGAATTTTTAACATAAATGGTGTTACTCAAAATGGTATTCAATCTAAAATTGATTTAGATAATCATTCAGGTTTTGAATTAACAAAAGAAACATCCTTAAATTTTAATAATGTAACAATTACAAACGCAAAAAATAATGACATAGTTGTTGTAAAAAATGATAATGCAAATATTAATTTAGAAGATTCTAATATTATTGGTAATTTAATTGCAGATACTACATTATCAAATAATTTTAAACTTAACGTTATTGGGGACAATAGCGTAACAGGTACTATTCAAAATGCTGATATAAATTTATATAATGGCGATAGTACAAATCTGAAATTAACAGATTCTACAGTAATTGGTTCTATTCTTGGCACTAATAAGGAAAAAATTACGTTAACAAACTCAAATAATATTCAAGCTAACATCAAAAATATTCAATTAGTAAATAATGGAAATTCTACGATTTCAGGTAATGTGAGCATAACAAATTTAACTAATGATGGGATACTTAAAATTGGTTCTACTACCCCGTCTGTATTTAATATTGACGAAAGTATTACGACCTCAGATGCCCAAACTCAAGGAAATTTAGAACTAAATAATATTTTATTTAATCAAAATGGTAAAATCGAAAATCAAAATCTTGCTATTACTAACAATTCAATTGTAAACTTAAATAATCCAAATTTATTAATAAACAATTCATTAGACTTGAATAATAGTACTATCAATGTTCCATCATTGGGTTTGAGTGGGCTTAATTTTAATAATTTTGCATCTAATTCCGCAAAAATTAATATTTCAAATGTGGATGTTGATATTAATAAAGAAATAATGGGCAGATTAACTGCAAATAATTATGGGGCTATTGTAAACAGTTCTGTAAATGTAAATAATTTAAATATATCAGGCATTCCTACAAAGACTAATATAAATATCCTATTTGCAGATAATTCTGATTTGGCTAAAAGTGTTAATTATAATGGTTCAGACACTTACATGTCACCAATTTATAAATATAATGTAGGATACAACAAAAATACAGGCTTTTTCAATTTTGTTGTGAATGGTGGTAGTGGAGGTAGTAACAATTTCAACCCTTCTGTTATAAACAGTTCGGTAAATAGTCAAGCTGGCTCCTATGTTGCATTAAACGAAACATTTAATTATGCGTTCAGGCATGCTGATTACACATTTATGCCTCTACCTAGAAGAGTAAGAACATCTTTAATAAACAGATATGCTATCTCAGATGGACAAACCCTTCCTTATGAGCTTGAGTATTCTAAAAGAGCTGGAGTATGGATTCAACCTTATGCCTCTTTTGAAAAAGTCGGGTTGTTAAATGGACCAAACGTTGAAATTCAATCGTACGGAACATTAATCGGAGGCGATAGCCATTATAGACCGTTGAAAAATAATTGGGGAACTGTAACAACACCATATTTCGGGTACAACGGAACTTCACAACATTATTCAGGGGTATCAACCTATACCAATGGTGGTGTTCTTGGATTAACACAAACTTTTTATAAAAATGACTTCTTTACAGCCATAACAATAAGTACGGGTGCGAGTGTTGGAGAATCACATACCATGTATGGAACCGATAATTTTACGAGTTTGATGGCTGGTGTAGCAAGTAAAACAGGCTATAATTTTGAATTTAAGTCTGGAAAACTTATCATTCAACCATCATGGCTAATGTCATATTCATATATAAACACTTTTGACTATACGAATGCGGCAGGAGTAAAAATAACCTCAGACCCACTTCACTCAATTCAATTAAGACCAAATATTAAATTCATGGGAAATATAGGCAATGGTTGGCAACCATATTTTCAAATCAGCATGGTTTGGAATATCCTAAATAAAACAAATGTTAGAGCAAATGACGTCAGATTACCAGAGATGAGCATTAAACCTTATGTAGAATATGGTTTAGGGGTGCAAAAATCTTGGGAAGACAGATTTACTGCTTTTGTCCAAGCAATGATAAGACAAGGTGGAAGAAATGGTGTTGCATTATCTGTCGGGTGTAAATTGTCTTTAGGAAAAGACAGTAAGCCAATTGAGAGAGTACAGAATAATATTAAAGTAGCTAGTAAACCATCTAACCTAAATAGTAAGTTTAATATTTTAACTCCACAAGAAATTACTCAAAGAGCAAATTCAATGGGATTTAACAGAATAAACTAAAAATGGTTGAATTCCATAGATTAATGGAGCAACTAATTATACAAGGACTTTAATATATTGCTTATTTTACAAGCTCTGTTTCTTATAATTTCAGTAGCTTTATCAATATAATACAATGCAAATTGACGATATTGAATATCGTCAATTTTATTATCCATGTACCAGTAATAAGGTGCTTCTTTATCTTTATGTTTGAACAAGTTTGGTATTGCTTGATGTGTTTCCATATTAAAATAATTTTCCAATATATTTGCTTTTATGAATTTACATTTATCATTCATAAAATTGAAATAATCTCTTAATTCTTCCTGTTCTTTCCATAATTTAAAATCTATGCAATCATTACTCATTAGCCTACTTATAAACAAATCAAAATAATCACGATAACGTTCATTTGTTCCTCTATATGAATTCATAGAGTACCATTTACGTGTATCTGGATTTAATTGCACCGTTGTCGCAGGTAAAAGAATGAAATTACCCATAGTTACATACCTATTTCTAAAATTTGCAACTCTCTCATCCTCAACATTACATAACTTGAAAAATATTTCATATCCTTGATTTTTACTACCAAATAAAGTTGAATATGTGTTAATAGTATCTCCACGATATTTGTACTTATACCCAGAACCAATATCAGAAAAATTTATAAGATTTGGAAGTGCATATTCATTATTTTCTTCATCCCTATGAATAAGAAAATATACTATTCGTGCAAGATGTGTGTCATCACAATCCAAAGCATCTTTTGAATTACTACCGTAACTTAATTCAATATAACGTTTTTTATCTTCTACATTTAAGAATAATTTATTTATTGATTCATAATTATATAGGTCATCAAAACAAAAGTTATGACAGAATTCATCAATCTGTTCATTAATTTTTCCTTTCAAATCGCCATATTGAACATTCAGAAACCATAAAAATTCGACCTTACAATAATCAAAATCAGCTTTATTCATGACTTATACCTCCAATATATTATTCTACTCGTTTTAAGTAAAGATATTTGTTTATCCTTCAACTCATTAGAATTCGCTACTTATGTTTCCTTATATGCTACGAAGTCACAAAATTCCCTTATCGTTTCCAGTAATTTTTGTTTTAGCCGTGGAATATGTATATAACAATATAATAATATATTTACAAGCATTAAAAAATCCCTCTGGTTAAAGAGGGATTAAAAGTTTGGGCAGGGGTGGATTCGAACCACCGTACTCTCGCGAGAACAGATTTACAGTCTGTCGCCTTTAGCCACTCGGCCACCTACCCATATTTAATTTTCAGTTTTGCTTGCCTCGGGCTTTTAAATTTGCCCTTGACGAGACTTGAACTCGTGACCTCTCCCTTACCAAGGGAGTGCTCTACCTCTGAGCCACAAGGGCTTGAGTTTTTTACTGAGAGTCATTGGCAAGCACCTTTCGGTTTAACTTTCTTTTTACAAAGTCCGTTTTACTTTTCCAAGACTTGCATACGCTCTTTTTTCAGTAAAAAAGCCGGTAATGGGACTCGAACCTACAACCTACGGTTTACAAAACCGTTGCTCTGCCAATTGAGCTATACCGGCAAGTGCTTATGTGAATTATTATATGCAAAAAATTTTTTACTGTCAAGCAGTTTATTTTGAGTTATAATAAAAATCGACAGAAAATAGATAACAAAAGGATTTTAGACTAATGATTAGAGCAATTTCACCTATAATTTTACTACTTATTTCTAATATTTTTATGACTTTCGCATGGTATGGTCATTTAAAATTTCGTTCATCAGCTCTTTGGATAGTAATTTTAGCAAGCTGGGGTATCGCATTATTTGAATATTGTTTTCAAGTTCCCGCCAATAGAATTGGTTACGGAATTTATAATGCTGCCCAATTAAAAACAATCCAAGAAGTAATTACCCTTATTGTTTTTAGTTTCTTCTCTGTATTTTATTTAAAAGAACAATTTAAATGGAATTACCTAGTAGGTTTTTGCTTCATCATTTTAGCGGTATTTTTTATCTTCAAAAAATGGTAGGAGTAAACATTTGTAAAAAGAGCTTGATTTTAGATATTTAGTGTTATAGAATTTCAATAGTCGATATGTAAATAAATATTCAAGTTTGGAATCTTGAAGGAAAGAGGTAATAATGAAAAACGGAATCCATCCAGATTATAAGAAAACAACAATCAAATGTGTTTGTGGAAACGAAATCGAAACAGGCTCGGTAGTAGAAGGTTTAACAGTTGAAATTTGTAACAATTGCCACCCATTCTATACTGGACAACAAAAAATTCTTGACTCAGAAGGTAGAGTTGAAAGATTCAACAAAAGATACGGAAAGAAAAACTAATCGTTGTCACAAAGAAAAGAGATTTAGAAAAGACCCTCAGAATGGCTGGGGGTCTTTTTTAATAAAGAAGTATTTATTATTCAAAATACATATACTAAAAAAAGAAAAACAATTCATGCCAGAGGAGAGCATGAAAGAATGTTAAATAATAAAAGGAGGAAATGAATGAAAGACAAAACTTTTTTAATGATTCCAGGTCCTACACCTGTACCAGAGTCTGTAATGCTAGACATTGCAAGACATCCAATAGGTCATAGGAGCTCCGAATTCTCCTCCATCTTAGAAGAAGTATATGCAAATTTAAAATACGTATTCCAAACACAAAATGACGTATTTATTTATACTGCAAGCGGAACTGGTGCAATGTGTGCAGCACTAGAAAATCTAATAAACCAAGGTGACAAAGTTTTATGCTTAGTTATTGGAAACTTTGGAAATCGCTGGGCAAAAATTGCACAATCTAGAGGTGCAATCGTAGAAAAAATCGAAGTTGAAGCAGGTCAAATTATAGACCCAGAAGAATTAAGAGCAAAACTGGCAGAAGATGTTAACAAGGAAATTAAACTTGTCACCCTAACACACAGTGAAACTTCTACGGGAGCTGCAAATGACATAAAAACGTTATGTTCTATTATTAGAGAACACGGAGCATTATCTGTTGTTGATGGAGTTACAAGTGTATGTGCTATGCCTTGCAAACCAGATGAATGGGGAATAGATGTTCTCGTTTCTGGTTCTCAAAAAGGATTTATGGTTCCACCAGGATTAGCTTTTCTGACTGCAAACGAAAGAGCATGGAAAGTATATGAAGAATGCAAATACCCAAGTTTTTATTTCGATTGGGGAGCATACAGAAAATCTACCCGTGCAAATTCAACTCCTTTCACACCAGCAGTTAACCTTATTACAGGTCTAAACACCGCTCTAAGAATGATTAAAGATGAAGGAATTGAAAACGTAAATGCTCGTCACAAAAAATACGCACTTGCTTTAAGAAAAGCCTTAAAAGCAATAAACTTAGATTTATTGGTTAAAAATGACGAAAATGCAAGTTATTCAATAACTTCTATTCTTCCACCAGAAGGAGTTTCAGTACCTGATATCAGAAAATATTTGAAAGAAGATTTTGATATTGTAGTTGCAAATGGTCAAAATCAACTTAAAGACAAAATTTTCAGAATGGGAACTCTAGGCTTTGTATGCGAAAGAGATTTAATCGCATCCGTAGGAGCATTAGAAGCAGTTTTGAAAAAACTAGGACACAAATTTGAACTTGGAAAAGGAGTTCAAACACTTATTGAAGAGCTAGGAAAATAAAGGAAGATTGAATAAATGAAAGTTTTAGTAACAGATAAAATAAATGAAACAGCGTGTAGAATTATAGAACAAACCGCACAAGTAGATTTTTTACCAACAATGACAGAAGAGGAACTCATAAAAATTATCCCTCAATACGATGCAATGATGGTAAGAAGTCAAACCAAAGTAACAGCAAAAATTATTGAAGCTGGGAAAAATTTAAAAATAATAGGCAGAGCTGGAGTTGGAGTTGACAATATTGATGTTGAAGCAGCAACTCAAAAAGGTATCATCGTAGTTAACTCTCCAGATGGCAATACAATGGCAGCCGCAGAACACACCGTAGCTTTAATGTTAGCGATGTCAAGAAATATTGTTCCAGCGGCAACATCTACCAAAGAAGGGAAATGGGACAGAAGTAAATTCACAGGTTGCGAATTATACAAAAAAACTCTTGGTATTATTGGCCTAGGAAAAATTGGTTCTCACGTTGCAGAAGTTGCACTTGCATTTGGGATGAAAATTGTAGTTTTTGACCCATACACATCAAAAGAAATTGTTGAAAAAATGGGTGGAGAGTATGTCGAAAATCTTGATGATTTCTGGGGACGATGCGATTATATTACGGTTCACGTTCCAAAAACTAAAGAAACAGTAAACCTTATAAATAAAGACACTATTGCAAAAATGAAACAAGGAGTTAGACTTGTTAACTGTGCAAGAGGTGGAATTATTAACGAAGCGGATTTGAAAGATGCAATAGAAAATGGACAAGTTGCATCCGCAGCAATTGACGTTTATGAAAAAGAACCAAATATTACAGAATGTCCACTTATTCATTGCAAGGGAAACATCGTACTAACTCCTCACCTTGGAGCAAGTACAAAAGAAGCCCAAATGAATGTAGCAATTGATGTTGCAGAACAAATTAAACAAGTTCTATCTGGGGGTTCAGCTTCTTCAGCTGTAAACATTCCATCTCTACGTCCAGACAAACTTGAACCAGTAAAAGATTATATGCAAATTGCAGAAAATTCTGGACAACTTGCAATGCAAATTACTGAAGGCACAATAAAATCAATTGAAATTACAGCACAAGGAGATTTAGCAAATCTCGATATTCAACCTCTTGAAGTTGCAGTATTGAAAGGGGCTTTATCATCAATCCTTGTAGGAGTGAATTATGTAAACGCTCCTATTTTAGCAAAGAAAAGAGGAATTGACATTATTTCAACAAGGTCTAATGTAAAGTGCAATTTTGCAGGACTTATCACAATCAAACTTGTTACAAATAAAGAAACAACAACTGTTTCTGGAGCATTGGTTGCAAAAGATATTCCAAGAATTGTTAAAATAAATGATTATGAAACAAGTATTCGTCCACAACGACATATGCTTATAGTTCCTCACGTCAATAAACCGTCTATGATTGCAAAAGTTGCACAAGTGATTGGTGAAAACAATATCAACATTGGTTCAATGAACGTTGTTCAAAAAAATGACAAACACGAAACAGAATCAATAATGGTTATCAATACAGGAACAGAAGTTCAAAATGACGGACTTTCAGAAATCGAAAAAATAGATGGAGTACATAATCCTAAATATGTCAGCCTTAACGCTGAAGAATAAACAAACACTTTTATCTCACTCCCTCTCTACTTTTACAGAAGAGGGAGAGAGCGAGATTATTAAACATTATTAAAAAGGAGCAAATAATTTGAAATTAGCAGTATTCGACTTTGATTCAACTTTGATGGACGGAGAAACTATCGAATTTCTCGCAGAGGAACTAGGAATCCGAGAAAAAATAAAAAAAATAACAGATAGTGCAATGAGAGGAGAATTAGACTTTTTTGAAAGTTTAACCCAAAGAGTTTCACTTCTCAAAGGTCTTGAAGTCGATAAAGTTAACAAAATTTGTCACAATTTACCTATTATGAACGGAGCAAAAGAAACAATCTTAGAGTTAAAAAAACTTGGATATACTGTTGTTTGTTTTTCTGGAGGGTTCAAAAACGCTACCAGTTACTTTGCCCCTATACTAGGACTTGATGGAGATTTTTCAAATACCTTGCATTCAAAAGACGAAGTTTTAACAGGACTTGTCGGAGGAGAAATGATGTTCAACACCAGCAAGGGAGAAATGCTACAAACTTTGCAACGCATAATGAAAATAACTCCTGAAAATACTATTGCAATAGGTGATGGTGCAAACGATTTGAGTATGTTCCAGCATGCCAGTACTCGAGTAGCTTTTTGTGCAAAACCAATCCTAAAAGAAGCTGCAAATATTATTATTGAAGAAAAAGACTTAAAATTAATTATAAAAAAATTAGCATTATTACAACATACCTAAAGCTATTCCCTCAAATTTGAAATTGTATTCTTCAAATTATCAATAAATTCTTGACGATATAAAAAACCTAAGTGCGAACCATTGTCGATTAAAACAGTATTTGCACCAGTATATTCTTTTAATTTTTTAAGCTGAGTTGTATTCGTTAAATAATCATTCAAAGAATGATAAATTTTATAATTATTTGCTCGTTCTAAATAGTCCATAATTGAATACAAACTCACTTCATAACTCAAATCATCACTATCCTTATCAGTTGAACCAAGGAGATATTTTTCAGCATAATCACGATACCCCATATTATCAATAACATGGTAAATACCTGTTTTCGCCGATTTAGAAGCATTTTCAATCGTAAAAATCAAGTCTGAAAGTTTTTGGTGCATAACAAAACCCGTAATTAATTTTGCCTCTTCATCTGTAAAAGGAAGATAATTTATGTCTTTTTTTGAATCGTCGTTTGATTGGTACAATTTCAATACTTTTGCCGCAGTCAATGCTACACGCTGTTTTAAATCTTCTGATGATTTATTCCACTCCTCCGAATTTTTATCAATCTGTTTCATTGCGTAAATCAAATCCACAGGAGGGCAAATTGAAATAAACTTAGAATTTCCTAAAACATTATCCCTTGATTCTAAATCCCCTAAGAAAAGAGAAGTTAAAGCCCCGAAAGAAGTACCAATAAAAACTTTATCCCCAAACTCGCAAGAATATCTTTTTTGAAGATTATTTATAATTTTCAAAGTAACAGAACGAAGAGCGATTGCATCTTTTGCAGGAAGCCCTGGGTGATAATCTTTTGGCATACTTTTCACAAATTCCCACTGAAAATGACTGCCTTGAATAACAACAGAATACCCCGCATCATAAAATAATTTAGCCAATAAAACAGAATGACTGGACATAATCCCCTCCCCAATCGAAGGATAAATTATTGCTAAAGGGGAAGATTTATCTTTTTGCAAGATATAGCGAAAACGATAATTTGCACGACCTTCGGTTACCCCAACAGAAGAAGTCTTTATTCGTTGACTGAAACTTCTATTCCATACAGATAACTCATTCCAAACAGATTCATCAACCCCAGGGAGGTCAAATAAAGCAGTACGCATAGAATCCACAACAGGAGTTTGAGGATTAAAATTTGGAAGAATTATATCCGCATCAAGTTTAAAATTTTCAGTACTGTAATCATCTAAATTAGCACCACCTTTCAAAAAAGATGGCATATAAATTTGTGAAGTAACTTCTGTTTTGACAATTTTATCGTTCTTTTCTGCAACTTGAACTGGAGTTTTTTGTTTCAGAATAACTGGTTTTTGAGCAACTTTTTTATCATCATTTGATTTAACAAAATCCATTTCCTTTTTTATATCAACCCTATCAAGATTTTTACATTTTATATAACCCTCTAAACCATAGATTTTCTTCGCAATTTCATATGGATCAGCATAATTTGATTCAACCATTTGAATAATTGGTTGCATATAAGATGTTTTATTTACAGTTAATCCAGCTTTCACAATTGCAAGTACTGGAGTTGCAATATAAGAACCTGGATTCAACGCCGTATCCAATACCCGCCCCAATAAACCTCTAAAGCTCGTGAATGATAACAGTGGGAACACAAAAAACTTTCCATTATCCATCTTACAACCTGCTAAAGCTTGCTCCATATTTTCAGTAGATTGTTCAATTTTGAATAAAGTTTTAGCTGGGTCGTACATTCCTCCCAGTCCTAAAATCGTATTTGTGAAAAAACGAATGGTTTCTTTCTTAGAAGTTTCAAAATCTCTTTGAATTAAACTGCTCAAAAGTCTTATCGGATATTCAATATTATTTGTAGCAGATTGAATTCTATCCATTCCGTATTCTGGCATGATTGATGACCATAAAATATGAATTGGGCGAATTACATATTTATTCAATCCCAAATTAAAATTAAACATTTTTCTATTATAAGCTTCAAACCTATCTTCTCCTAAATATTCAAAAGCATAATCGGGGTATTTATTTTCAGAAGCAAAAACAATAAAATTTTGGCTAAATAAACAAAATAACAAAATAATTACAGTAAAACTCTTCTTTTGCATTTTCAAATCCTAAAATATATAATCAACAGTTTAATAATCAGAAAAAATAAGAGTGAAATCATTGCACAGGTGAGTAGGTTTAAGTGCTAAAACAATTTTTAACCTTGTAACAGATTTTTACAAAAAGCTATAAAAAAGATAATTAGCATGTTAAATTGAATAAGTCTAGTTTATTAGTTAAGGAGGTAAAATGAAAAATTTATTAAAATCAATTTTATCAGTTGCGGTGTTATGTTTAATGACAGCACCAGCATTTGCATTCCCTGATGTATCTAATGACTACTGGGCAGCTCCACAAATCAAATTGTTATCAGAACAAGGTGTTATTGTTGGCTATCCAGATGGAACATTCAAACCAGATGCAAACGTTACAAGAGCAGAATTTGCAGCAATGGCAATTAGAGCGTTAGGTCAACAACACACAAAAGTAGCTCAACCAGTACACTTCTCAGATATTACTGAAGATTATTGGGCATATCAAGATATTCAAAAAGCACTATATTTTGACCTAATTTCTTGTGACAAAAAAGGTGAATTATTTAGACCAGAAGATTCTGTATCAAGAGCTGAATCTCTATCAGTTGCAGTTAATGCACTAACAACAGAACAAATCAGCCCTGCAAAAGCAAAAGAAGTTTTATCTCGAAAATACGCTGATGCTAACTCTATTCCAGAATGGTTTATTATTCCAGCAGGGAAAGCAGAAATTTTAGGAATGGTTGTAGTTGCTCCAAGTGCTAAAAAAGCTGAATTAGAAGCTTCAAGACCTGCAACAAGAGCAGAAGTTGCAGCAATCTTGTACAATATGATGGAACAAGCAAAACTTAATCCAAACGCTAAACTTGCAGAAGCAATGAGAAAGAAAACAGGCGAAGGATACGTTATTGATGAAGCAACAGTTCAAGGTAGCGTAGGTATAATTCCAGCAGGTTCAGTTGTACCTATCAAATTAAATACATACATTAGCTCACAATCTTCAGAAGGCGGAGCAATGTACACTGCAAGAGTTCCACAAAACTACGTAACAAAAGAAAAATTCATCCTTGTTAGAGAAGGTGCAATGTTGAATGGACAATTACTTGACGTTAGACCTGGACAATATTTTGTAAGAAATGGTGTTTTGGTTTTGAAAAACGCATTAATTACAACTGAAAACGATCAAACAACAGCATTTGACGGTACTGCTGAAATCTACAAAGATAGAAATTGGTGGATGAAATTCGTAAGATGGGCATTCAAAGGCGAAAAACTTGAAGTTCCAGCAGATGGCACAGCAAGAATGATTTTACTAAAACCATTAAAAATCGACCTAACAAACGGTTGGATTTACGAAAACTAATAATATTAGTTAACATAGATTAAATAAAAAGTCCCGATATTGAAAAACAATGTCGGGATTTTTTTAATATCCTTAATATTAGTTCCTTCTCCCAAGGGAGAAGGTTAGGATGAGGGGTTAAGCTAAACAAGGTAGTTAGAGATACTTCACTCAAAATGCCAAGCTTGTTAGAATTTTACTCAATATCCGTCATTCTGAGAAATTTGTAACTATAATTTTAATACAAACCCGCAATTATTCCGAAGAATCTCTTTAAAATTACGTCCTCTCCTAGGGAGAGGATTTAGGAGAGGGGATAATGAAAAAAGAAAAACCATCTCTCGAAATTGTTACTTTTCGCCATAGGCTCAAAGAAAATTTCTCTCTCTACCCTTGGAGAGAGTTGTGTGCAATAGTCATTTCGAACCCGTTTCGAAATCTCTAGCTGGTGCGTTTGGACAGAGACTCTGAAACCAGTTCGGAGTGACATATTTGTTAACTTTGAGATTCTTCGCTTCGCTCAGAATGACAGAATTTGCCTGAGTTAAGATTTTTTAACAAAACAAAATTTCAACGCAATTATTGGGAATGAAAAAACTTTATATTCATAAGGGGATATTATATAAAGGAAAACTAATGTTCATATCAAAAATGGCACGGTTTATTGTTTCAAAAACGACTAATCATTTTGGTTATTATACAAAGCAGCAATCCGTTGACGCAGCTATTAATATTGGAAAAGAATTAGTAGATTTATCTAAAAGTGGCAAACCCATTACTAAAGAATTGATTCAATCAACAATTAAAAAACAAGTTCCGAAAGCTAACGTAAGGATTGTTACGGATAAAAATGAGTTTAAACAGCTTTTGGAAACAGCTGGTGAAAATTTTGAAGCTATTGACTCTGCAACTGCTGATTATGGAGCTATGTATTTTAATATGGGTAAAACCAAGGGTATTTTTGTTCCTAGCCTTAATGGTTCTAATCCCAATTCGAAAGCAATACCAACTTTTGCACATGAATTTGAACATTATATGTACAATGAACATACCCCAAAACGTAGCATCTTTTTGAAACTTGTTCAAAAAATATCAAGTCAAAAAGAAAAAGTAAAACCTTCAACTCCAATTGAAAAGTTTGAAACCCATGAACATATTGCACTGGAGTCAGATATTCAAATGGATTTAATAAAATATTTCGGTATTGAATATTTAGCTAAGACAGGTGCTCTAAAAGGGGTTGAACCAACAGCAGAAGGGGTAACAAAACTTTTGAAAAGTAAAAATTTTACTGGTTTGACTGATGATAAGCGTGTTGATGCCTATATCAGAGCAATAACTAGACGTCATATTAATCCTAAAAATAAAGATTCTTTTGTTGATTTAGTAACAGTTAAGAATACTTTAGATGATGAAGTTCGTGCCTACGCAGCTGGGGATGCGGTAAAAAGATATATGACAGGTTCGGAAAATATAACTAGTCAAGGTTTGGTATCAGAAATTTATAAACGAACAAGCAAAGTATTAAAAAATGAAATTCTGAAGAATTTAGAATATATAGGTGATAATAAGACGAAAGTTGCAAAAAAAGTTCAGACAGGATTGCCTACATCTTCTTATGTTGGGGCAAATCCATCTTCTGAGGTGAATTCTTTAGATTCAATGACGGACGTACTTAACAAAAAAATTAATGGAGAACATAAGATAATAAAAGTAAAAGGTTTGTTCAAGACTCAATCTACATAGTGTATTGAGGAGTATCTCTTTGTTAAATTTCATCCTCTTCCGAGGGACACTAGCTGAACCGACGAAACGAAGTTGAGTCGAGTGAAACTGCGTGCCGTATGGCTGAGGGTTGGGGAGAGGGTTTGACATAACCACGTGTTGTAAGATATTTCCCGTTTTTTGCAAAATTATTTTTTTACTGTTGCGATGAATTTGATTGCCTCATTTGATGGAATTGCAAAGCCAATCCCGATATTTGAAATATTATGATCTGGATTATAAATCGACTGGCTTATTCCTATTACTTCCCCTGTCGAATTTAAAAGTGGGCCACCAGAACACCCTGGATTAATCGCTGCATCTGTTTGAAATCTGTTTTTTACATAGTCAATCCTTGAGATTATTCCCTGTGTCAACGTATTTGAAAATCCAAAAGGATTCCCAATACTCAAAACTTTTTGACCAACTTTTACTTCTTCCGAATCGCCAAAGGAAACGGTTTTAAGAGGTCTTTTTGAGTCAATTTTAATTAGAGCTAAGTCTTTATTTTTTGCCATTTGAGCAATAAATTTTGCTTTAAAGGTTTGCCCGTTTGCGGTTGTAACTTCAATTTGTGTGGCTTTTTCTACAACGTGTAAACCTGTCAAAATCAAGCCGTCAGGGGTTACTATGCACCCTGTTCCTGCGGAAACGCCATCTGGAACTTGGGCATCAATCGCTACAATTGCGGGGCTGATTTTTTCATAAACGGTTATATTTATCCTTTCGTCTGGCTCGTAGCTCATTTGGGCTGGAGTATAACCGATTCCAAGTATTGTAATTAGGCAAATTAAAATTAGCTGTTTTTTCATATCAACCTCTTTTTTCTACCTTAATTATTTTGGTCTTTCGGGTAAAAAAGTATTCTCTTTATTGCTTTTTTAAGGTTAGTTCTTGAAAATATTAAAATATTAATGTATAATTCAGAAGACGATAAGTCCACATATTTTAATTAAGGAGAAAATTATGGCAAGAATTGATTCATTTAAACACGCTTTAGAAGAAAAAAGAGCAGTTAAAGTTATCGCTGGTATTGATAACTTTGATATTGAAAATATTAAAAAAGTAGTATCTTCTGCTGAAAAATCTCACGCTAGTGCCGTTGATATTTGTGCTAGAGAAGATATTATCCGTGAAGTTCGTTCAATGACAGATTTACCATTGTTCGTTTCTTCAATTGTTCCATCTGAACTTGTTAGAGCAGTTGAACTTGGTGCAGATGCTATTGAATTAGGTAACTTTGATGTTCTTTACAAAAAAGGAACTTCTTTCTCTGCTCAAGATGTTTTGAGATTAGCTAGAGAAACAAAAGATATGTTAGGAAATAGAGAAGTGTTCTTCTCTGTTACTATTCCAGGTGAAATCTCTACTTCAGACCAAATTGAATTAGCTGAAAAATTAGAAGCTATGGGTATCGATTTAATTCAAACTGAAGGTCACTATACTTCAGAAGTTGAATTGTCTGGTGCTAGAGCTTTGATGGATAGAGCAGAATTAACAATCTCTAATACAATTGAACTTGCTAGAAATGTTGAAATGCCAATTATGACAGCAACTGGTATCAACCCAACAACAGCTCCATTTGCATTTGCTGCTGGTGCTTCTGCAATTGGTTGTGGTTCTTGTATCAATAAATTAACTTCTGACTTAGCTATGGTTGCTACAATTTCATCTCTTGTTGAAATTGCTAACAAAAATGCTGTTAAAGTTAGAGAATTAGTTTAATTCGATTTTTAAATTTATTCTAGAAACGCCGTCTGAAGTAATTTCAGACGGCGTTTTAACTACATTACGTAAACAACCTTATAGACTTTATTAAAATTATCCTAACAATTGCTTATACAAATCAATTTGTTTTTGAGTTAGTTTTGCAGGCAATACAATTTTAATTTTTGCATTCAAATTTCCAAATCCACCTGATTTCTTAGGCAAACCCAAATTCTTTAATCTTAGCATTTTACCACTTGATGTCATTGGAGGAATTTTTATACCAATATTACCATGCAATGTCGAAATTTCTTTTTGACAACCTAATACAGCCTCTGGAGGTGTAATTTCAATTTCTTTAGTCAAATCAGAACCTTTAATTTCGTATTCAGAATCTTTTGGAGTGATTACCAAATACAAATCACCTTTTTGCCCATAAGCATCGGCTTTACCTTCACCCTTTAGTCGTACTTTTTGTCCTTCTTTTATCTCTTTTGGAAGTTTAACTTTAATTGATTTTGCCTCATTGATAATACCTGTACCTCCACAAGCTGTACAATAACCACCTCCTGCTGGGCATTGAGTACATTTTCTCATATCATTAAACTTTACGGTGATAGGGTCAGATGAGAACAAATCTTTTGCCGTTACGTTCAATGTTTTAGTTATATCCAAATCTTCTTTTGGAGCATTTTGCGTTCTAGCTCTTGAACTTCTAGCACCAGAACGTCCGTAACTTCTTGTATAACCTTGTTGAGCCGCTCCTAAATCTCCGAAATCAAACCCAGAGAAGCCTCCTCTCGCAGAGCCAGCAGAAGCACCTCCCATCATATCGCCAAACAATGAGCTAAAGAAATCAGAAAATCCGCCCATATCTTGACCATTGAAATTGAATTGTTGGTAAGCTCCGCCTTGACCGCCACCGAAGTTGAAGTTTTCAAACCCTGGAGGTGGAGTATAATCCGCACCACCTTGCCAATTTGCACCCAAGCTATCGTATCTTTGACGTTTTTGTTTATCGCCAAGAACTTCATATGCTTCATTTATTTCTTTAAATTTTTCTTCTGCTTCTTTAGTTTTATTTACATCTGGGTGATATTTACGAGCAAGCTTTCTATAAGCGGATTTTATTTCTGCTTCTGTTGCTTCTCTTTTTACTCCCAGAGTTTCATAGTAATCTTTATATTTCATAATCAAATCTCCTATTCTAATGATAATATAAAATAGGAGATTTTTTGATTTTTTTAATTATTTTTTAATTTTATTTTTATATTGATTTAAGTTTTTCACTCATTTCTGATATATCTTTTGACAAATTTTTCATAAAATCCTTATCTTCCAATGCTTGCAAAATTTCTGCTTTATTGCCCATTGCAATAGGTCTTTTATTTTCAATCATCATTGTAGGATGAAGCATTGCAACTTCCAAAAGATGATTGGCTTTATTTTTTGAATCTTGAGAAATTGTCAAAACTAAAGAGCGGCAATAAACACTTTTATCTTTATTTTGTATAGGAACATTTATTTCTCGATAATAAGAATTATCAAAAATTTCATTTCTTGCACGATCTTTAACCGTCTTTACTAAAGAATCTAACTGATCTTGAAATTTCATAACAAATTTTAGCCTTTTAACTTCTGCCTTATGCTGTTTTATATTTAAAAATTTTATCATATTAATCCTTATCCGTCTATCCTACATATGCCATATTTAAAGGTTCTAAATGAGGGACAAAATTAACCATTTTTGCTTTTTGGTCAACTACATCAGCTTCATGAATTTTTTGCATTGAATCCCTAGACAATATTGACTTGAAACCTTTTGGAAGTTCTGGAGCATTAGATTTAATACCTAGTTCTACATTTCTATCAAAGTCATAAACATTCGAACCATATTGGTCATATCGTTCAGCACTAGATGGTTTCAAACCCTTCAACGCAGAAACATATTCTTTACTTGCAGGAGTTAAAGTTAATTTTTCTTGAAGTGCATCGTATTTTACGTGTTCAGCTTCTGCAAATTCGCCAGTTCCACGAACTTGGATTTCGCCATATTTGCCGTTTTTGAAAATGACATTAATTTGACCCGTAGTATAACCACCAGATTTAATTGCATCCTTTGCTGATTTTGGAAGATTTTCTAAACCATATTTTGCTAGGTCAATATTTTCAGAACAACTGATTATATCGAATTTTTCACCAGTCGCAAGTTGTAATCTTTCAAACTGTCTAATTTGATTATCTGAAAAATAAGCAATACCATTTTTACCCTTGTAATTGTTTACATCTCCAAGTCGCAAAGGTTCAATATTAGGATTATTTTTCAATTCCGCTATCAAATCTTTTCTCATTCCAGATTTTTCAAGTTTTTCAATTGTCGTAACTTTTCTATCCAAAGCATCTTTCATACCAGAAAGGAGAAATTTATTCACAACTGGGTCTGATTGTTTTTCCGCTAATGCACACTTAATTGCATGGGAATATTTATCCGCAACAACTTGTTCTGTTGGAGTCAGAACTTCATTATTAAAGAATTTTTTAATAATAGATTGTTCAGATTTTGTTAGGGCTTTTCCCTCAAATGAAAAGTTTTCAATAGCATCAACCACATCTTTTTTCGTCAAATTAGGAAGCTGAATTCTACCTCCAATAGCATCTTGAATATATTCTCCCGCTTGCTTATCTGTCGAAACATTTTGGTTTAATTTTTTCATCCATTTACAAACTTTTGAATATACAGAGTTTGCCCCTTTAGAACGAACTTCCATTTTAAAACCAGAAAAGACTTTGTCTAACTGAGCCTTAGCACTCGGAAGAGCCTTTTCATAGCCTTCACTCAAACGAAGGGCAATGTTTCCAATCTCTGCTTGGTGAATAATATCACCAGATCTAATTGCATCAGCAGTAACCTCAAACGCAGGTCTATTTAAAGCCCGAGTTTCAACATTGACAGGAATTGTAATATCTGGTTTAACTCTATATTTACGAATTCCAGCGTTAGCTAATTCCGTCGCAGAATGTTCCACACGATTGAAATTAATTAAACCGCTAGATTTTAATGGATTTGTAACGACCTCCGCTATTGGTTTTTCTTCAAGAAGTGCCTTTGCACCTTGAAGTAATTTAGGTACAATTTTCATAATAATTCCCTTATTTTATCCCCTATGTATCTATAAAGTATTTTTGGATTTGAAAATTGCCCCAAAAAAGAAAAAGGCATTACAATTTGTAACACCTTTTATATTATTCCATGTGTAAATGTGGTTAAAAACTACTTAAGGCTAACTTTTACAGCTGGTCCTTTTTGTGCAATTTCAACTTTGTTTTCTCTAGCTAACCAGCCTAAACCTAAATCTGCAAAGTTTCCTTTTAAATCTAATTCTTTTTTCATTTTAGCAAAAGAAGTTGTTCCATTTTGGTGTAAATAGTTATAAATTTCTCCTGCTGAAAATCCGATTTGTTCTTCTAATGTTAAGTTAACTTTTTTTGTTGCCATGATTTCTTCCTCCTAATTTATTGTAGCGAGCACACTTTTTCGATACTCTGATGATAGTTTATTTTACAATATAAAACATCATTTTAATTGCGTAGTTTGGTATATTATTTTATGGTAAAATACTCCATAAGGAGTATTGCTTTGATTATCGAGGGGAGCATAGAGTCAAATAAAACAGATTTTCTGGTAGAAAAATATGCCAGTTTACTAAACAGTGGAATTTCTTCTTCTGAAATCCTTGTTTTGGTACAAAATTCAACTCTAAAAAACAATTTTATCGAAAAAACTTATGAAAAGCTGACAATTGATTGTGTTGAAAAATTACAAGTTCACTCATTCTTTTCTCTTGTTTATAACACAATCAATGATAATTGGGCATTTTTAGAAGACAGAAACATTTTTGACAACCCTGTTATACTTCCTAACCTTGCAGGATTAGAAGTTTCTCAATTCTTGCTTAAAGATATCTTAAAAGAAGTTCCTTTTAGGGGTTACAACTCCAGAATGTCACTATTGCAACAGATTTTTAGAAGATATTCTCTTATCGTACAAAATAATCTTTCGCAAAGCGAAATTGATAAACGAGCAAAAATTCTAAAAGAAGGATTTTCGGATGAAGCATCTATTGCAATAAAAAAACTTCTCAAAAAAACACTGGAGCTTCGAGATTTTGACTATTTACGCCAATGTTTGATGTTCAATTTTGTCTATAAAAATACCAATTATTTCAAAGGAATAAAATATTTAATAATCGATGATGCTGATGAATGCACCCCAATTTGTATTGACTTTATTGAATACTTGTCAATGCAACTAAAGAATTATTTTATTACAATTGACCCGCAAGGTTCTTCTCGCTGTGGTTATTTGAGTGCGGACAAAAATAATTATCAAAAACTTAAAAACATCTTTGGAGATAAAACCCTTGTTATTCCTTCACAATCTAAGATGTTACAAGATTCTCAGACTCTCTATGAAAATATTTATAGCGAAAAAGTCGAAACCTTGCACAATTTTACCTTTGAATCCCTTTCTAAGCGTTCTGAAATTATTGAATGTACAATAAAAAAAATCAAAACTTTATTAGATAATAAAGTTCCCCCTCAAGAAATTTCAATCATTACACCAATTGTAGATGAAATGTTGAAATTCACTCTTCAAGAAAATATTCCCAATAACATAAACTTACGCTATTTATCTGGAAGTGAAAAGTTAATTCAAAACAGACTTGTACTCGCAGTAATTACCATATTGAAATTAAATACTGATTTAAAAAAGACATTATCCGAATTTGATATTAGAGTTATATTATCAGAATTTTTACATATTCCTCTAAAATATTGCGAAGAGATTTTAGAAAACTTCCAAAATCAAAAAACACTAATTACATTTGATTTTAAAGACGAAGATTACAACAAAAAATACAACGACTTTCTCAAATTAGTCGAAGAATTGACAAATAGTAATGAAAAACTATCAGAACAAATTGTCAAAATATACAACAAGTTATTTTCTTTTGATTTCTGGAATAAACACGAAATTAACAAATTTAATTTCTTTTTAAAACAAATTACAGATTTTGAAAATGTATTCGGCAAAAACTTCAACTCCAGAAAGTCAGAAATCATCTTACAAGTTGAAAGCTCCATTATTTCTGAAAACCCTTATTCCGTTCTTGAAATTGGAAAAAATGACCTAATAATTTCAACACCTCAAAAGATTATTGACAACCAAATAAAGACAAAATATCAAATATGGTTAGATATTTCAAATTCTGAATGGATTAAATCAGATACTGGGCCTCTTTACAACGCTTGGGTTTTCCAAAAAGATTGGTATAAAGATGAATATACGATTGATGATAATATAGAATTATCACGAGAAAAAAATGCTCGAGTTATGAGAAAACTTGCACTATGTGCTAAGGATAAAATATTCTGTTACTCTAGTTTGTTTGATTCAAACGGAATAGAAAACTATGGAGCATTAGAAGATTTTATCGTTGTTGAAAATCCTCAAGAGCAAGAAGACACCGAACAAAGAACCTTTAAAATTATACCTCGAGAAGATCAAAAACCAGTTCTTGATTATTCATCTGGGAAGATGGGTATCTCAGCAGTTCCTGGAGCTGGGAAAACGACAATATTACTCGCTTTAATTATTAAACTATTAGAAAGAGGGATTAACCCAGAAAGAATTTTTGTCCTAACTTATATGGATTCAGCTGCAAGAAATTTTAGAGAAAGAATTAAAAATGTTCGCAAAAATTCTTCCAGACTACCCAATATAAGTACAATTCATGGTTTAGCTTTACGAATTTTGAAAGAGAATGGGAATTACGAAAAGCTAGGGTTATCATCTGATTTTGAAATCTGTGATGACTCACAAAGAAATAGAATGCTCCGAGAAATTTCATCTGTTATGAAAATTGATACAAAAACAGCAGAAGAATTTGATAGAGCCGTTTCTGTATTCAAAATGGGTTTAGGTAAATTTGAAACCCTTCCAACAGATGCGAAATTAAAAAAATTCAGAACATTTTTCAACCTTTACCAATCAAACCTTAAAGAATTTAACCTTATTGATTATGATGACATGCTAACAGGTTCCGTAAAAATCTTAAAAGAAAATCCTGACATTTTAGCTCATTATCAAGATATTTGTGAATACATAATAGAAGACGAAGCCCAAGATTCATCCTCTATCCAACAAGAATTAATTTCTCTACTTTCGGGGAAACACCAAAACATAATAAGATGCGGAGATGTAAATCAATCAATTACTTCAACTTTTTCCAATGCGGATGTTGAGGGATTTAGAAAATTTATCACACAAAACAATAACGTAATGATGAATTGTTCTCAACGCTGTGCCAAAGGAGTTTGGGAAACAGCAAATAACGTAGTTGAAATGTTTAGCCAAAAACAAGACAGCAAAGATGCTTTTTTCAAAATGTTTATGCAACCAGTCGAAGGCAAAAACCCACAAACAGAAAACGCTGTCACTGGAGAAATTTTTGATTCCCCAGTTGATGAGAAAAATTACATTCTAAAAACAATAAAAGATACGTTGTCCAAAAACCCTAATTATACAGTTGGAATTTTATTAAGGAACAATTATCAAGTAGCCGCTTGGCAAGACTTGATTGAAAATAGTGGGCTTAAAGCTATTACAAGAAACCAATGTTTAGAACAAAAAGCAATTTTCAAAGCAATTTTTGCAGTAATGAAAATAGTTTTGCGACCTTTTGACAATGAAAATCTTGGAGCAAATTACGACATTCTTGCAGATTTAGGACTTTACAAAAGGGGGTTAGGATGTGAAATTTCAAAATACGAAAACCCATTTGTAAAACTAAACGGAGATAGCATCGAAGCTCAAAGCCTTGAACAATTTAACTACGACGTAAATTATTGGATGTCACTATGTTATCTTCCTCCAAACGAGCTTGCTTTAAAAATTGGAAAACAATTTTTCGATAGCGAAATTGAAAAAGCTAATATTTACCTAATCTCAACCCTTATTAAAAGAATTTGTATTAAAAATAATTCTTTAGAATATGCAGTAGATAGACTTTCAGAATTGTCTAAAAAACCTAATTTGAGTGGATTTAAATTTTTCTCTGAAGAAGATGAAGAAGATAAATCTTCCTTGTGCGGAAAAGTTCAAATAATGACAATGCATAAATCAAAAGGGGACGAATTCAACCTCGTATTTATCCCTGAACTACAAGAAAAAAGTTTGCCACTATCAATCGGGAAAATAAATTTAAAATCCGCAGACTTTTTGGAAACAGTAAAATCCTTAAATTCAAGTTATAAGAAAAAATCAGATTATGAGTTGAAGCAAGAAATCTTGGCTGAAAACTTGAGGCTACTTTATGTTGCAATCACAAGGGCAAAAAACAAATTATACATAACAGCAAGTAGTAAGATTAAAACATTTGGGAAAGAAAAACCTTCTGACCCAAGTATAATTTTTGAAGAACTTCTAAGGATTGAAAGGAGGATAAAATGATTCAAATCTTTTCTCCAAATATGTTGAAAACCTATGAAAAATGTCCAAAAAAATTTTATTTTCGATACATTGAAGGAATAAATGTTCCACTTTCATTTTTACCTTTTGAAAAAGGGAAAAAAATTCACGCCTTAGCCAACTATTTTCTCCAAGAAATAAACATTTCGAGAATAGAAACAGCTTTAACAGAAGAAGAAAAAGCGATATGGATTTCATTATTAAATAACCCATTTTATAGAAAAAAATGCCTCAAATCTGAATTTTCAATCAGTACAAAAATTGGAGATTTTTGGGTTGGAGGCCGTCTTGATGCGGTCGTACATGAGGAAGATAATTACTATATTTTAGACTACAAAACAGGTTCAACTCCTAAAAATCCAGAATTTGATTTCCAAACAATAGTTTATCTTTTGTGCATGGATAAATACCTAAAAAAATACGATAAATTATCTTTTGTTTATATAAATCTAAAAGACAAAAATAACTATGTCATTGATTTTAATGAAAAATTAAAACAAGAATACGAAAATAGATTGCTAAAAATATGCACAGCAATAACATCAGATTCTTGGTATCAAAAGAATTCAAACTCTTGTGCAAGATGTGAATATGAAAAAATTTGCAAATAACTACCCCTCCTCGAAATCAAAGATTTCGGTCCTCCCACAACATATGGGGAGGACAAGAAATTAAATAAAATTTCTCAAAATGACAGAATTAGGAAATTTATAAAATTATTCCTTCTCCTTGGGGAGAAGGTTAGGATGAGGGGGTAGGGGAGAGGGTTGTTTTGCTTGTTCAGATTAACCCCTCATCCTAACCTAGGGGAAGGAACACAACTTATTCATTAAAGATACTTCACTCAGTATGACGACAACTAAAAATTTCTAACAACAAAAAAAAAGACCTAAGAGAAAATCTTAAGTCTTTTTGTTAAATCATTTTTTGAATAATTAATTTTATTTTTTCACATCATCTTTAATAACAATTAAATTATTCATAATTTTCATTGCACAAGTAGGAAGAACAACGTGTTCCAAACCATCAGCAATACCGATAATTTTGCCTGCACCTAAAACAACTTCTCCTCCTTTGTACATAAATTTGTAATCTGTGTCACGGTCTGAACGAATAGTAATTTTTTCTGTCATTGGATTTACCCCTTACAATACTGGTTACAGTCAATTATTATAATTCATTTTTTTAGAAAAATCAAGGTTTTGTTATATTATTTACTTTTATTATGTAATGTTTTATAATTTTAGAAATAAGGAGATTTATTGGGGATTTTATGCCAAAAGTTAGTATTATAGTTCCAGTGTATAATGTTGAAAAATACCTAGAAAGAAGTTTAAACAGTTTAATAAATCAAACACTTAAAGATATTGAAATTATCTGTGTAAATGATGGTTCAAAAGATAATTCTCCAAAAATATTAGAAGAATATTCAAAAAAAGATAACCGTATAATCATTATCAATCAAGAAAATGCAGGATTATCAGTAGCTAGAAATTCTGGTATGAAAATTGCTAAAGGTCAATATATTGGCTTTGTTGATTCAGATGATTGGGTTGATTTAGATTTTTACGAAAAACTTTATAACACAGCAATAGCAAATGATGCAGATATTGCAGTTGCTGATTTTATCAGAGAACATCCTAATAAAAAACCAAAAAGATTAAATCTTAAAGAAGAAAAAGTTTATGAAAAACCTGAAGATAAATTGTTAGTATGCAAAGTCCATAGAGAAGGTTGTGTTTGGAATAAGATTTATCGCTCTGAGTTTTTAAAATCTATAAATTTAGAATTTGTGGCAGGAATGTTTTATGAAGATAGAGATTTTACAATAAGGTCACTATATTTTTCAAATAAACTTGTTACCGTTCCAAACACATATTACAGATATTTTGTGAACCCAAAATCTATTTGCAAAAAAGGTATCAATAAAATTCAAAACGAACATTATATTTTAGTAAGGCAACAAGTTCTTCAATTTATAAAAGAACATCATATAAATGTTCCTGATGGATTATACAAAGCTGAAATTTTTAGATACAAATTATTTGGTAAAACAATATTCACAATTAAAGAAAGTATAAAAAGTAAATATATTTTCTTATTTGGCAAAATTTGTATTTTTAAATATTAAAGAAAGGTTTTTATGAATTTAGTAAATGTATGTTTATCTTGTGATGATAATTATTCAAAATACGCTGGTGCTGTAATTGCCTCTATTTTAGATAATTTATCAGAAAAAAGTTTTGCAAATTTTTATATTTTAGATGGAAATATTACAAAAGAAAATAAAGATAAACTTTTACAATTAAAACAAATAAAAGACTGCAATATAGAATTTATACAAGTTGATGAAAGCAAATTTGAAGTTTATAAACAAATAAACACTCACAAATATCTTACTCTGCCTGCTTATTACAGATTAAAACTTTCGGAATTATTGCCTAATGTGGATAAAATAATTTATCTAGATTGCGACATTATTGTAAATTCAGATATTACAGAACTTTTTAATATTCAATTAGGTGACAATATTATTGGCGGAGTTTTGGACGCTAGAGTTAAACATAAAAAGAAATGGAAAAATACAAACTACATTAATTCAGGCATGATTGTTTTTGATTTAGCAAAAATTAGAGAAAACAAAATTGAAGATAAATTTGTTGAATATACAAAGCAAAATACTAAAACTATTGAAACAGGCGACCAAGACGTTATTAATTTTGTATTGAAGGATAAAATACAAATATTGCCAGACGATTGGAATGTACAAGTTAGCGGATTTGCAAGCAGAACAAGTTTCACTAATAAACCTAAACTTATTCACTACATTGGTTGTGATAAACCTTGGGTATTTGCATCAATTACGTTTTTCAAAGATTTATATTTCAAGAATCTTCAACTAACACCTTGGGCTTTAACAGAAGAAGAGAAACAAGAATGGATTATAGAAAATAAAAAAGCATCACGCAAAAAATTCTGGAAGAAAAGACCACTATGCTTTCTTCATCCAAAATATTTGTATGCTTTCTATTGTTCTTATATAAAAAAATAGAATTATAACTCAATCATTTTCAAGCAATTTGCTCTATCTACGGTGATTTGTTTTCCTAGTTCAAGATTTTTTATTGATACCTGATGCTTCAATATTTCCTCTTCACCCAATATAAATGCGTATTTTGCTACTTTTGATGCCTTTTCTAATTGTTTTGTAAATTTCTTATTTGTCAAATCAAATTCAACATTTAAGCCCTGACTTCTTAATTCTTCTGCCAAAATAAACGCATCAACTGGGAAGTTAGAAACTACATATGCATCTAATTTTTTTGTTTCTTTTGATGGTAAAAGTGAAATCAATCTTTCCATACCCATTGCAAAACCTATTGCAGGAGTAGGATTTCCGCCCAATTGTCCTACTAATCCATCATATCTTCCACCACCAGCAACAGCATTTTGAGAACCTAAATTGTTTGATTTAATCTCAAAAACAGTTCTATTATAATAATCCAAACCTCTTACAAGAAGTTTATTTTCTTTATATTTTACACCCATTCTATCAAGGTATAATTTCAATTCTGTATAATGATGAGAACAATCTTCACAAATAAAATCTGAATTTATAACCTCTTTAATTTCGGGTTTTTCAAAAATTTCTTTACAAGATTCTACTTTACAATCCAACAATCTTAATGGATTTTTTTCGTATCTTTTTTGACAATCTTCGCAAAGTTCATTGAAATACGGTTTCAAAACCGCTTTCAATTTATTTTTAAATTCTTCTCTACATTTTGGACAACCAAGAGAATTAATCTCAACTTCCAAATCATTTAAACCTAAAGCTTTTAAATAATTAACAGCCATCAAAATAACTTCTGCATCAGCCGTAGGTTGTTCAATACCAAACATTTCAACACCAACTTGGTGAAACTGTCTTTGGCGACCAGCTTGAGGTCTTTCGTATCGGAACATTGGTCCGTGATACCACAATTTTACTGGAGCAGATAATCTTGACATACTATTTTCTATATAAGAACGAACCACACCTGCCGTATTTTCAGGTCTTAATGTTATTGAACGTTCACTCTTTTCAAAAGTGTACATCTCTTTATTAACAATATCTGTTGTATCTCCAACTCCACGTGAAAAAAGTTCAGTAACTTCAATTATTGGAGTTCTTATTTCTTTAAATCCATATTGAGAAAAAACTTCATTTGCTTTTTCTTCTAGAAAATGCCACATTTCCATATCTTGTGGCAATATATCTTTTGTTCCTTTTAATACTTTTAAAATCTCAGCCATAAAATAATTATATTCTTTCAATCCATATTGTCAAAGGGAGTAATAATGTTATAATAAAAACAAAAATAAGGAGGAGATTTTATGAAATTATTACACACAATGATTAGAGTAAAAAATATAGACGAAAGTTTGAAATTTTATACTGAACTTTTGAATATGAAGCTTGACCACAAAAAAAGATTGGAAGATTGCTGGTTATACTTTTTGAACGATGAAGAAGAATCAACTCAACTTGAATTAACCTACAATGACGAAACTCCAAAAGAAGGTTATAATTTAGGTAATGGTTTTGGACACTTGGCTTTTTCAGTAAAATCATTTGATGAATTCACTGAAAAAATGAACTCATTAGGATATAAATATTTATACGAACCATTTGATTTAAATGGAAAAGGTTCAAAAATCGCATTCGTAAAAGACCCAGACGGATACGAAATAGAACTTATTGAAAAAGTTGTTTGGTAAAAATAAAAAAAATAATTCAAAAAATTTAAAGTGGATAAGATAAAAACAACTTATCCACTTATTTTATAAACTTACTTTTTTGTCCCAAACCACTCTACTATTGGACGAATTTCACCAGATTCTAAATTATATTTATGAGCTAATTGGCTATTTAAAATTCTATCTATCCTTAAATTTACTCTAGGAATGTAATCTACGTGTAGTTCTTTATTTTCATCATCATAATTTTCAGAGTAATTCAATCCATAATGAACACATTCTGGCAACATTGTTACCCCTTTTACGTCATCATAATAACAAACACCAAAAGTTCTGCAAACCAAACCTCTATACTGATAAACAGAACATTCTCCATTTATCAAAAATGGGCATTTATGTTCAAATCGTTTTTCGCCTTTGTATTCTTTTTTGTCCATCAACAAGTTTCGAATATTTTGTTGAACTAAAATTTTTCTATTTTCTGGCAATTGCAAATAACCTTGAGTTAGATACGCAAATTCTAACTGTGAAAAAGGATACTCACCTATTTCGCAACATAGTGAACATCCTTTGTGACATTTTACATATTTTTTTTGGTTTTCAAAAAGTTGAGAAATTATAGAATCAAAATCTTTCAAAAATTCTTCGTATTCTTTTAGCATTCCAAATTACTTACCTTTAATCATTGTGTAACGTCTTCCAACTTTAATTACATCATAATCCAATTTGCCTTCAATTTCATACATCTCTTTATTTCTAATAATTATAACGTAATCCTTCTTGGTTAAATCATTTTTTACACTATCAACAGTTAATCCTGTATTTGAATTATAATCAACTTTTTCATCATTGTAATATAGTAAAGAATACTTTCTATCCATATTAAAAGAAGATATTTTGTAATTATAATCTTTTGCGTATTTTGCAAACTCTACCAAATCTTGTTGACCAAATCTATAATCAACTTCAAAAAATTCTTCTGTTGCAAAAGCTGATATTACTGTCATAAATAAAACATAAAAAATGAAAACACCAACATATTTTTTATATTTTACAAATAATAATGACCCTAAACCAAATACAATTAGACAAATCAATGCAAACCATTTAATTCCAGCAATATCATCGTTCAATTGAACTGGAAGATAATATTGAGTAAACATTGCAGCAAATCCAGCAACTAGACATATCCATCCAAAAATTTGAACTGATATATTTATTGGTTTTTCATGTTTTTTCTTATCAACATAATCTTGCCACATTAAACCTACAATTATCGCTAATGGATAATATATTGGTAAAATATAAGTTGCTAATTTTGTGGAAGAAGAAGAGAAGAAAAACATTATCCAAATTACTGTAACCCAACATAATGCTAATGCTTTATGAACGTTATCCATACTTGCAAAATCAAAATTTCTAACCTTTTCTACATAATGCAATTTTCCCCAGTTCTTAATTTTATCAACAAAAACTGCAATCATAGAAAATATCCATGGAATAAATCCCCATAAAACAACTAAGAAATAATAATAGAATGGTTGTTTTCTACCAATTTCATTATTTGCAGTATTTAAAAATCTATGTAAATGATGTTTTATTATGTATTCATTATAAAATAATGGATCATACTTTTTGAACATTATTATATGCCAAGGTAAAACAATCAATAAAAATATAATAGCTCCTGGAATTATATATAGAGGTTTAAATATTTCTTTGAATTTTTTAGCCATAATTGAGGTGAAAAATACTGTACCAAAAGGAATTGCAATACCTGGAATACCTTTTGCCATGACTGCTAAACCTGTAAAGAAATAAAAAGCCCACCAGTAAAATTTCTTATGATTTTCTTGGCAAAAATAAACTTGAAAATAACAAACTAAAGCTAATCCAACATAAAAAGTTAAAACAATATCTAATATTGCATATTTTGCCAACATAATGAATTCCAAAGATGTTGCTAAAATTAAAGAAGTGAATACTCCAAACCTTCTGCTAACTCTTTTTCTTGAAGTAAAATAAACTACAAAAGAAAAGATAAAACCTAATAAAGCAACAGGAAATCTTGCCGTCCATTCATTAACTTTTCCTCCCCACAAAGCAAAAGACAAACATTCTTGCCAAAAATACAATGGAGGTTTTTCAAAGAAATATTGACCATTAAGATATAAGGTCAAAAAATCTTTCGTATTAAACATATCTCTAGACATTGCAACATATCTTGTTTCATCAACATCCATCAATGAATAAGCACCAATGTTATGGAAAAAGATAAAATAAAACAAAATAGCTAAACCTAAAACAGTTAAAACTTCACTATGCTTATTATAAAAACTAACAATTTTATCCCATATTAAAAATAATTTTTCTTTCAAAATAATATCCCTTCTTAGATAAATTCCCTATAAAAAATTATACTATAAAATTAAACTTTCATTTAATATTTTAATTACCATTTTAGTATTTTATTAGTTATAACAATACAATATAAATATATATTTATAATTAATAAGATTAATGTTCATGTTAGTAAGTAGTAAATATTTGTAGAAAACTCTTAAAACTCTCTCATAATCAAACTTTCACTCTCTAAAAATATTGTAGAAAACTTTCAAAAGTTTTTAGATAAATTGTATAAAACTTTTTATTAATTTTAAAAGAATAAAAACATGTATAAAACTATTTGTTTTCTACACTTTTTATACATAGTTTTGAACATGTGGTTAAAAGCAAAGTATAATGCAAGGAATGGACTATTTTACTAATATTTTTAGATTTTTGTTCTTTATTAATTTTTAAATAATTTTAATTATAAAATTTTATCAAATAATAGTGTCATTTTTTGTCATATGTGAAATTGAATAAAAATTTTTAATGTACTACTAATAATAATTTCAAGTTCTTGTCAAGTATTAAACTAACCCAAGTGGCTAGTCGTATTTTTACTTACGTAAAAGTACGGATGTTTACGTATTTTGAAAAATATGTTATATTAGTATTGTCAGTTAAGGCTCACACCCGAGAGAATAAAAACTCTTAAAAGTCTAAAAACTTTTTGATGGTAAAGCTGTTTGCTGGTAAAATCTGGGTTATTCGCACCATTCACTTTTAGAAATTTTGTTTTATAATATCTGATATGTTTAACATCAACACGGATGATATTTCTGAAAGTTACGATGAATTTAGGCAGAGAATAAAAGATAATAAATCTTTTGCTGTTACTGGATTAACCTCTGTTTTGCGACTTTTTTTACTGTCTAAAATAAAAAATTATTCAAAGAAAAAAGTATTGTTTATAACTTCTTCTGAACAAAATGCTCTGCGTTATCAAAGTGATTTGAGTTCAATTTGTGATTTAAAGTCTAGTGTAATGCCGTTTCAAAATATTTCGATGTATGAAACTGTTTCTCCAAATTTGTACGATTATTCAGAACAAATTAAAATATTGCAATCTAAACCAGATATTATATTGTGTCCTGTAAAAGCATTGTTAGAAAAATTTCCTAATGCTGATTTTTTCAAAAAAAATAGCTTTAAGATTAAAATAGGTGATACTCTTGATTTAAAAAAATTGTCACGGAAATTGGTTGATTTAGGATATAAAAAATCGACAATGGTTAGTGATATGTCTGAATTTAGTATTCGTGGTGACATTGCTGATATTTATACCTTAGGTGAAAATCCTGTGAGGGTTGAGCTTTGGGGTGATGAAGTTGTTGATATTAGATATTTTAACAACGAAACTCAAAAATCTATTGAAAAAACTAAAGAAGTAAAAATTTATCCAATATACAAATTTATTACAGCTGGTCAAGAAGATTTAGTTAAAAACATCCAGCAAGATGGAATTTTAGATGGTGATGAAATTCCAGAAGAAAATTATTTTGAAGGAATTGAAGTATATCAAAATTTCTTCAATAAAAATCTAGTTTCAATCTTAGATTATTTTGAAGATTATACAATCGTTTTTGATGAAACATCTGAAATCTATTCAAAATACGAGTTTTTGGATGAAAATTTTGACAAACAGTTAGAAGAAAATTTAAAACTTTCTGTAATAAAAAAAATAGAAGGGAAAAATCATTTTACCTATGACGAATTTTTAAGAAAAACAACTTATTTTCAAAAGATAGGTTTCAATAATTTCATTGATGGTAATATGGGCGATATTGTTGAATTTAATGCTCAACCGCTCAGAAATTTTGAAGCTGATTTTGATATGATAACTTCTTTTATCAAAGAACATTTAGGTTGGAAAATAATTATCGCAACAGATTATCCTGAAAGGGTAAAAGAAATATTATCAGAAAGAGATATTTTTTCTGTTGAATATGGCGAAAGTATTGTTTCTGGCGGATGTATATTAGAAGATTTTAAAACTGTAATAATAACAGATAGAGAACTTTTTAATAAACGTTCAAAAGAGGTTACTGCTACAAAAAAATCTTATTATAAGGAAAAACCAGAATATATTGAAAATATAAATGATATAAAAGTTGGTGAATATGTTGTTCATACAATTCATGGGCTTGGAATTTACAAAGGTCTTTCAAAACAAGAAATTGATGGTCAATTAAAAGATTATTTAACAATAGAATACGCAAATAAAGACAGATTACATATTCCAGCTGAACAAATAAATCTTTTGTGCAGATACAGAGGTTCAGGAACTGTTAAACCAAAACTTTCTAGAATGGGTGGAAAAGATTGGGAAAGCACAAAAGCAAAGGTTAAAAAAGCTGTTGAAGTCGTTGCTTATGATTTGTTAAGACTTTATGCAAGACGTAAAATGCAACAAGGAATTCAATTTTTGCCAGATACAAATTGGCAAGTAGAAATGGAAGAAGCTTTTGAATACGTAGAAACCCCAGACCAGTTAAAAGCTATTGAGCAAGTTAAAAAAGATATGGAATCTTCTCAACCTATGGATAGATTGATTTGTGGTGATGTAGGTTTTGGAAAAACAGAAGTTGCAATGAGAGCAATTTTCAAAGCTGTAACTTCTGGAAAACAAGTTGCGGTTGTTGTTCCTACAACAATTCTAGCTCTTCAACATTATCAAACTATTTCCGAAAGATTTAAACCTTTTGGAATTGGAGTTGAATTGTTATCACGTTTCAGGACTCAAAAAGAACAAAAAGAAACAATAAAAAATTTGGCAACTGGAAAATGTGATGTAGTTGTTGGTACGCATAGACTTTTGCAAGAAGGAATTGTTTTTAAAGATTTAGGACTTCTTGTCATTGACGAGGAACACAGATTTGGAGTTCGTCACAAAGAAAAATTAAAACAATTAAGAGAAAATATTGATATTCTTTCAATGTCAGCAACACCAATTCCGAGAACTCTTTATATGTCTTTATCTGGAATTAAGGATATGTCTGTAATTAATACCCCTCCTAAAAACAGACTTCCAATAAAAACGTATGTTGGAGAATGGAATGAAAATATGGTTAAAAATGCCATAAACCACGAAATAGATAGAGAAGGACAAGTTTTTTATCTTTACAATAGAGTTGAAACAATTCAAGAATTTAAAAATCAACTACAAAAAATAGTTCCGAACGCAAGAATTGCAATTGGGCATGGACAAATGGATGAAAAAGCACTTGAAGAAGTAATTGTAGATTTTGCAAATCATGAATATGATGTTTTGCTTGCAACAACAATTATTGAAAATGGTATTGATATTCCGAATGCAAATACTATGATAATCCACGATGCTGATAGATTTGGACTAGCTCAATTATATCAATTGAGGGGTCGTGTTGGCCGTTCTCAACGTCAAGCGTATTGTTATTGCTTCTATAAAAAAAGTAAAGAAATTACAAAAGATGCTGTTCATCGTTTGAAAGCAATAAAAGAATTTACAACTTTAGGTAGTGGATATCAAATTGCTCTGAGAGATGTAGAAATTCGTGGAGTTGGAAATATTTTGGGTACAAAACAACATGGACATATGATAAATGTTGGTTTTGATACTTATTGCGAACTTTTAGATGAAGCTGTACAAGAAATTCAAGGTGAAAAAGTTGAAAAAACTACTCCTGCAATTGTTGATATAAATGTAACTGCCTATATTCCAGATGAATGGGTTGGTTCATCTGAACAAAAAATGATTGAATATAAACGTTTGGCAGATGTAAAAAGTTCCACAGAGCTAGATTATATTGTAGAAGAGTGGCAAGATAGGTTTGCAAAACCTCCAGAATGTGTAGAAAATCTAATAAAACTAATTAGATTAAGACTTTCTGCAACTGAAGTTAAAATTGCTGTTATTCGTGAAACTCAAGATAGTATAAGAATTTATACTCCTTATTCAAAAGCAGAATGGAATTTGGTATATAAAGTTTTACCATTAAATTTGGCAAAGAAAATCAAATTTACAGTAGCACCTAAATCTTGTCAAGAAGGTTGTTCTATCTTGATTTTAAACACTTCATATGTAAATTTTAATGAAGTATTTAACATTTTAACTGATTTGTTTTATTATATTCATAAAGTTAGTTACGAATACTAAAAAAAGGGAGAGTGTAAATGAAAGGTTCAAAAGTACTAGCAACATTAATGTTGTCGGCAATGTTATTTACAGGTTGTGGATTAAAAGATCAACAAGCGATTATAAAAGTTAATGATGGCGTTATTACCTTAAAAGAACACGATGATTTAATGTCAAAACAATTAGCACAATCACCATTTGCAAAAATGTCAGATGCTGATTTGGCAGGTAACAAAGATGGTTTTGTTTATCTAATGACAGAACAAGGTGTTGTTAACCAATTAATTATCCAAAAACTATTAGACCAAGAAGCTGAAGCTAGAGGTATTAAAGTTTCTCAAAAAGATATAGACCAAGCAATCAAAGATGTAATGGATAAAATGGGTGGAAAAGACCAATTAATGAACACTTTAAGAAATAATGGTATTTCTACTGCAGAATTCAAAAAAGATATAAAAGTTCAAGTAAAAATGCAAAAATTAGCAACAGAAGCAGGAAATATCAAAGTTTCTGATGCTGATTGCAAAAACTTCTATAACAAAAATCAAGACAAATTTAGACATGCTGACCAAGTTAGAGCTTCTCATATCTTGATTTCAGCTAACCCATATCAAATTCAACAAGAAATTACATCTAAATCAAAAACAAAAATGGATGAAAAAGAATTAAAAGCTGCAGTTGAAAAAGTAATGGCTGAAAAACAAGCAGAAGCAGAAAAATTAGCAAAAGAATTGCAAGCAGATAATTCAAAATTTGCTCAATATGCTAAAAAATATTCAGAAGATCCTCAATCAGCAAAACAAGGCGGAGATTTAGGTTTCTTTGCAAAAGATAGAATGGTTCCAGAATTCGCAGAAGCAGCTTTCAAAGCTAAACCAAACACAGTTACTGGACCAGTAAAATCACAATTTGGTTATCATATCATTTTTGTTACAGATAGAAGAGGTGCTGGTGTAGTTCCTTATGAAAAAGCAAAATCAGATATTAAAGATTATTTAGTTCAAGAAAAACAAATAAAAGCTTTAGATGAATTGACAACAGCAGCAAAGAAAAAAGCAAAAATCGAATTTGTTGATCAAAGATATAATCCAGATGAAATCGCTAAAAAACTTCACAAACAAGTAAATGATATGTCTGGAGGAGCAGCAGACGTATTGCAACAACAAGCAAAAGAAAAGAAATCAAAATAATAAAAAAATAATAAATCTAACGACCGACTTTTTGGCAGACCCAGAAAGTCGGTTTTGTTTTGTGTTATCCCTCTTTCTAAGGATAAAAAGTGTGAATTATTTTTTATACCTTTTGGGAGAAGTAACAATCTTTTCCCTCTCCTTGGGGAGAGGGAAAGGGTGAGGGGTTTATCTAAACAAATTTAGATTCTATGTCTATCGTTTTATCTGAATGAAATAAATTTAGATAAAACCAATATGTGGTTATTTTCTTCCCCAAAAAGGTATATGATTATTTTGCTATAATGTAATCCTTGTTAGAGATACTGAGCGAAGCGAAGTATGACGAATGCGTTTAAATATTATATTCACAAACTCAGTCATTGCGAGCAAATGCGAAGCAATCCAGCTTTTTTAATAAGTAATTTAGTCTTACATATATAAATAGTTCTCTCTCTGAGGAAAAATAATAAAAACTTTTTCTTTACATTATTTAATTTATTTACAACAAACCTTATAGATTGTATTATTATATATGTTGAAGTATATGATGAAGATTTCTTTCGGAGGCTAAATTGGTAGAAAGATTTTATATAAAAGGTGGTACCCCACTTAAAGGTGAAGTTTCAATCGGTGGTGCAAAAAATTCGGTTCTTAAATTGATGGCCGCAGCATTACTTGCAAAAGGTGAATCGAAGATTTATAATGTTCCAGATTTGACTGATGTTAATATTATGTTGAGTGTTATTGAGCAATTAGGTGCTAAAATTCACTATGACAAAGTTGAAAAATCTGTAACTATTGATGCTACTGATTTGACAAGTGTTACCGCTACTTATGAATTGGTTAGTAAAATGAGAGCATCTTTTATTGTTTTAGGTGCTTTGGTTTCTAGATGTAAAGAAGCAAAAGTTGCATTACCAGGTGGTTGTGCAATTGGTGAAAGAAGAGTTGATTTCCACATCAGAGGGCTTGAAGCTCTTGGTGCTAAAATTAAAATCGAAAATGGTTATGTTCATGCAAAAGCTCCTAAACTTGTTGGTGCTGAAGTTTGTTTGGATTTACCTTCTGTTGGAGCTACTGAAAATATTATGTTGGCATCTGTTTTGGCTGAAGGTTCTTCAAGAATTCAAAATGCTGCTCAAGAACCAGAAATTGTCGATTTGGCTAACTTCTTAAATACTATGGGTGCTGATATTCAAGGTGCTGGTACTTCTGAAATTGTTATCAATGGTGTTAAACAATCTGATTTACATCCAATTGAATATACAACAATTCCTGACCGTATCGAAGCTGGTACTTTTATGACTGCAATTATTGCAACTAAAGGTAAAGGGGTTATTAGAAATATTTACCCAGCTCATTTGACATTCTTTACTGATAAATTATTGAAAATGGGTGCTAATATTAAATTGTTAGACCCTACATCTATGGAAGTAAGTTGCAAAAATAGATTGAATTCAATTAATTTCGTAACTCAACCTTACCCAGGATTTCCAACTGATTTGCAATCTATGGCTATGACACTTTTAACAACTGCTAACGGTGTTGGTATTATTACTGAAAGTTTGTATGAAAATAGATTTATGCAAGTTCCTGATTTGAATAGAATGGGTGCAGATATTCACCAAGATAGAAACCACGCTATTATTAAAGGTGTAAAAAAACTTACTGGTGCAACTTTAACAGCAAGTGATTTGAGAGCTGGTGCATCATTAGTTGTTGCTGCGTTGATGGCTGATGGTAATTCTATTGTTGAAAAACTACATCATATAGATAGAGGATACGAAAATTTTGAAACTAAGATAAGATTGTTAGGAGGGAAGATTGAACGTAGAGATGAAGATTCCCAAGTAAACCTAACGGAGGGTACACATAATGAGTCCTACTTATAAGAGATGGTACGACCATGACCCATTATTATTAGAAGTAATTGAGCTTTTGAGAAATTATCAAACCGAATTGAGAGCTCAAGCAGAAATATTTTTGCAAAAAATTGAAGAAAAAGTTTCAAAAGAAACAATTGATAAATTTTACGCAATGGTTAAACCAGTAAATGCGAATAATCGTTGGTATGATAAGGATCCCGTAATTTCAAAAACAGTTGAAATTTTGAGAATTGTACCTCCAGAAGCTCAACGTATTTGTGCTCAAAATTTTATTAAAACTCTGAAAGATATGGGCATTGAATATGAAAGTAAAAATGTAAAATTGTAGTGGTAGAAGGAAAAATAGTGTAGTAGGAAAAAAGAACTCTTAATTTAAGAGTTCTTTTTATTTTCTTATAAATAATTTTATTGTTATACGTGAGCTGTTAATGATGGAGCAATTGAAATGAATTGTCTAACTAAATCAGCATCCCATTGAGTTCCTGCTCCTTCTTTAAGAATTGCACAAGCTTTTTCAATCGGCATACCTTTTCTATATGGTCTGTCACTAACCAATGCGTGATAAGCATCTGCTACTGAAACGATTCTTGCAGCAAGTGGAATTTCATTACCTTTCAAATGTTCTGGATAACCTTTGCCATCAAGTCTTTCGTGGTGATATTTAACGATTGGAATTAAATCTCTTAGTGCTTCGTTTGGTTCAAGTACTTTTTCAGCACCGATTACTGGGTGTTGTTTCATTATTTCCCATTCTTCATCTGTTAATTTTCCAGGTTTTTTCAATACACTTTCTGGAATACCAATTTTTCCTACATCGTGAAGCATTGCACCAATTTTAATTCTTTCAACTTCACTTTCTGGTAGATTGATTGCTCTTGCCAATGCTTCAGAGTATCTTGATACAGATGTTGAGTGACCTTTTGTGTAAGGGTCTTTAGCATCAATTGCACCAGCTAGAGAAGTTACCATTTCCATTAAGTGGTTATGGTTTATAATTTCTTCGTTATTAAATTTGTGAACAAGTTCTTCTTCAAAATTGATACCAATTTGTGAGTGACGTTTTGCAAGAACTTCTGCAAATGAATTTAGTGCAACATCATCCCAGAAATTGAAATCTGAAGAACTTACAATTGCTGACATTCCTTCTTTATAACCTTTAGCTTGAGAAATAAACATCGCTTGTTCTGCTAAGATTAAAAGTTTTTCTTGGTCAGATGAACAATCTGGGTATGTAGAAATACCAACTGAAACTTTTACAGGTCCAACATCATCTACAAAACAACAAGATAAACAGTAGGTAATATATTCTGCAAGATATTTTGCATCACGTGTGTCTGTATCAGGCATTATTACAGCGATTTCGTCACCGCCATATCTTCCAGCATAATCTGTGTTTCTGATGTTTTGTTTAACTTTTTCTGCTAAAAGTTTGATAACCTCATCACCTTTTGCGTGACCAAGTTCTCTATTTATTTTAGAAATATTGTTAACGTCAAACATAACAACAGACAAGTGATTATTGTTATCTTTCGCTTTGGCAAGTTCTTTTGCTAACATTTCTTGGAAACCTCTGTGGTTGTATAAAGAGGTTAGTGTGTCTGTATTAGCATATTTGCTTGTTTGTTCAAGTAGTTGAATATTGTGGACAAACATACCCATATAATTTGAAATAAATGAAACAAGATTAGTGTTAATATTTGCGATGTTTTGACCAACAAGCATAACACCAATACACTTGTGTACTGACATCATAGGAAATATCACTGAAGATGATTTAGCTAAATATGGGTTGTTTAAATAATTTATATTATCGATATCCACGATTGTTTTATGACAAAAACTGTTTATTATAGGATTGTTTTCATCTGATAAAAATATTTTAGAAGAATAAGTATTTCCAGTGTTGTTATATAATTTTAGGTTGATACATTTTGATTTTTCGTGTAAAAGTCCAAAACCTACAAAATTCCATTTTAATTTATTTACAAAAATGTTATTTAATTGTGTAAATAAACCAGCAATACTAGTATTATTTTGAAAAGCATCTGAAATATTTCTCATAATTTCAAAATAATTAATGTTGCTTTGTATAGGGTTGGTTAAAGCTTTGTACTCTGAATTATAAGATTTTACTTTAGTTTTTGTAGTATTAAAACTGTTAATTGTTTCGACAATACTTTCAAGGCTATTTTGTTCAGAAACAGAAATAGGTTTGATTAGTTTATCAAGTTTTTTCTTAGTAGAAGTTAATTCTTTTTTCTCTTCTTTTTGAGGTTCAGTAATATTTGCATTTTTTGCAATAGAAATCATCGGAGCATTTTCAATAGGGCTCTTAACTCTTTTTATAGGGTTCGAGCTTAATGACTTTTTGTCCGATTTCGTCGGCTTATTTAATTTTTCATCTTCTACTTTTTTCAAAACGCAACTACCTACAATTTTATACTATAAGTTTCTTGAAACTAATTTTTTGACTAATAATTAGTTAATTTTTACATTACTAAACAATTCTAACCTATCAGCCACTAAAATCAATACTTCAAATAGAGGGAATATCCCCCAAACTACTAACCTTTCAAATCAATTAAATTTTACTACATTTATAGTATAAAATATTTTAAGTGTTTTTTCTACCCTTCCTTCATATAATGTTAAAAAGTGTAAAAGAGAACGGGTTTTATTTCCTTAATATCTTGTAATTATTATTCCCTTTTAGGTCTATTTATTCTATAATTCTAGGTATATAATACATTTAAGGAGTGTTAGGGAATGAAATTTGTAATAAGCAAAGAAGATTTGTATAATGGTATCAAAATTGTTGAAAGAGCTACTTCTCAAAAAGCTGTTCAACCTGTTTTGTATAATATTTTGATTGAAACTTTAGAAAATAATAAATTACGTTTAACAGCAACTGATTTAGTTTTAACTGTTATCACTACGGTTGATGCTCAAATTGTTGAAGCTGGTAAAATTACTCTACCTGCTAAAAAATTAAATGAAATTGTTTCTAAGTTAAGCAATGATTTAATTACAATCGAAACAGAAGATGGTGGTACAAACGTAAATATTTCTTGTCAAAAATCAAAATTCGATATTATTGGAATTTCTGCCTCTGAATTTCCTCCAGAAGTTTCTAATTATGAAATAGATGATACAAAATGTTTTGATGTAGAATTAAAACCATTTTTGAAAGGTATTAGACAAGCTGGATTTGCTGCTGCTGGTTACGAAGTAAGTAATCTTTTATCTGGTATCGTTTGTGATTTTTCTGATGGAGTTTTAGAAATTGCTTCAACTGATGGTAACAGACTTGCACGTGTTAGAGAAAAATTGACTAGCAGTTTCACAGAAGAAACTCAGTTGATTATTCCATCAAGAACATTGAATGAATTTTTGAAAATGTCATCATTTATTGATGAAGATACAATTAAAATTTGCAAAGACAAATCTACAATCATTTTCAAAACTGAAAAAACATTAACAATTTCAAGATTATTAGATGGTCAATTCCCTAAGTATAATCAGTTAATTCCTTCTGAAAGTCCAAAACAAGCAATCGTAAATGTTTCTCAATTGATTGCTGCTTTAGAAAGAGTTTCAGTTATGGTGAATGATAAAACAAGTATTGTTAAAATGTTGTTCGCTGATAATGAATTAACTTTGTCTGCTGATACCCCAGATTCTGGTAAATCAGAAGATAAAATTGATATTCAATATACAGCAGAAGAATTATTGATTGCATTCAATTATAAATTTGTTTTAGATGCTTTGAGAATTATTGAAAGTGATGAAGTAATTATAGGTTTGAATGCAAGTTTATCTGCAACAGTTTTGAAACCAAACAGTGATGAAGATTTCATTTGTTTGATTATGCCTGTTCAAATCAGATAATTGGTTAAATAAAAGTTTTAAATATAGAAGGAAGGTATTTTATATGGTAACAGAAGAAAAGGCAAATATTGATTGGGCAAATGTCGGTTTTGGTTATCACAAAACTGATAAAAGATATGTTTCAAATTACAAAGATGGAAAATGGGACGAAGGTGTGCTTACTGAAGATTCAAATATTGTTTTGAATGAAAGTGCTGGAGTTTTGCAATATGCTCAAACTTGTTTTGAAGGTATGAAGGCTTATACAACAGTTGATGGTAAAGTTGTTGTTTTTAGACCAGATATGAATGCAAAAAGAATGTCTGATACAGCAAAAAGACTTGAAATGCCTGTATTCCCTGAAGATAGATTTGTTGAAGCAGTTGAACAAGTTGTAAAAGCAAATTTGAAATTTGTTCCTCCATATGGAACTGGTGCAACTCTTTATTTAAGACCTTTTATGTTTGGTTCTGCACCTGTTATGGGTGTTAAACCATCTGATGAATATCAATTCAGAATTTTTGCTTCTCCTGTTGGCCCATATTTTAAAGGTGGAGCTAAACCAATTACTTTGACTGTTAGTGATTTTGATAGAGCTGCTCCTCACGGTACAGGTCACGTTAAAGCTGGTTTGAATTACGCAATGAGTTTGCACGCAATTGTTACTGCTCATGCTAACGGTTATGATGAAAACTTATACCCAGATGCTTTAACAAGAACAAAAGTAGAAGAAACTGGTGGAGCTAACTTCTTCTTCGTAACTAAAGATAATAAAGTTGTAACTCCAAAATCTGATAGTATTTTGCCATCAATCACAAGAAGATCATTGATGTATGTGGCAAAAGAATACTTAGGATTAGAAACAGAAGAAAGAGAAGTTTATTTGTCAGAATTAAAAGATTTTGCTGAATGTGGTTTGTGTGGTACAGCCGCAGTTATTTCACCAGTTGGTAAAATTGTTGACCATGGCAAGGAAATTTGTTTCCCATCTGGAATGGAAAAAATGGGTCCAATTTCTCAAAAATTGTATGAAACTCTTACAGGTATTCAATATGGAAGGATTGAAGCTCCTGAAGGTTGGATAAGAGTTATCGCATAAGAAATATTGCAGATTTATAAAAATATAAACACCGTGTTTTTTCAAAATGCGGTGTTTTATTATGTTTTGACACGAAATATTAAATTTTGTTACAAAACTAATCAATTTTCTAAAGTTTTCACAAAATCATTCCGATAGTGAATATGTAATTAGAAAACAAACTTTAAGGAGTGTAGAAACGATGTCTGAGAAAAAGATTATGGATGTAGAAGATTTAATGTTAGATTATGCAGAAATGACCAGTTTTGATTTTGGTTCATTATCTCAAGAAGAAATGAATACATTAAACAAGATTTCAAACAGTGAATATTCAAAGAAGCCTTATGCTTTCAAGTATGGTAATTTCAAGTTAACAGACTTCTTTCATTCATTGTTAACCGACGAGAACAGATAATAGCGTAGCTGAAGATTTTGGAGATATGTGATAACTATGGACGAAAAGAAAATGTTTGAAGCAGGATGTTTTTTACCTTCATGGACTGAAGAAACCGAGCTGGAGGTGATGCCGATTTCCCAAGTTTATGTAAGACGGAACAAAGATTTGCAAACTCTGGTTGGAGAGTTAGACCAGATAAAAGAACATATTCAAGATATCCAACAAAGACAATGGAATTTAGCAAAACTTTTGCACTTCCATAATAACGATTTCGTGAAAGAATAGAACGACTACCAGACATTCTTAGACAAATTTTGCCCAAAACAACTGCAACTGTTTTGGGCATTTCGTTTATGTTGAAGTTTATGGGTCGATAAGTGGATAAGTTGATTATGTTTATTTGTTTCCCTCCCCAAGGGCGTACAAAGCGAACCGCTGAGCTAGGGCGAAGCGTGTGAGTCTGTATGCGGGCGAAGGCTAAGCTGAGGGATTAAGGGAGAGGGGTTGGTTGAGTAATAATGAAAAACCCTCTCTCGAAATTGTAACTTTTCGCCAATGGCTCAAAGACAATTTCTCTCTCTCCCTTGGAGAGAGTTGTGCACAGTAGTCATTTCGAACTCGTTTCGGAATCTCTAGCTGTCCGCCCCAGTTAGAGATACTTCACTTTGCTCAGTATGACATTATATTCAAAAAAGAAAACCAGTTTATGAATTAATTGAAAATAAAAACTTACACTCTACCATATATATCTTCGTAGCGAATAATGTCATCTTCTGACAAAATATCACCCTTTTGTATTTCGATAATTTCTAAATCTTCTTCGTATGGATTTTGTAATGAGTGAATAGCTTTTACTGCAATATCAATACTGTGTCCAGGAGAAAGTATTCTATCTTTGCCTTCTAATACAACTTTTGCCATGCCAGAAAGTACTACCCAATGTTCACTTCTGTAATTATGAGATTGAACAGATAATTTTTGTCCTGGGTTTACGTGAATAATTTTTGTTTGGAAACCTTTACCTTCTGCAATTACTGTATAAAAACCCCATGGGCGATATACTGTTTTATGAACTTTTTGTGTTCCATCGTGTTGTTGTTTTAGTGTTTCATAAACTTGTTTAACTTCTTCTGTTTTATCTTTTTTACAAGCCAAAATTGCATCTTCTGTCTCAACAATAACAGTATCTTCAAGTCCAATAGTTGCAACAAGTTTTGATGATGAATAAACTAATGAATTTTTTGAACCTTTATCTAATACGTGTCCAACAAAAACATTGTTATTTTCATCTTTTGGGCTAATTTCGTAAATAGATTTCCAAGAGCCTAAATCTTTCCAATCTGATTGTAATTCTACCATTACAATATTTGAGCTTTTTTCCATAACAGCATAATCGATTGAAATATTTGGCATTTTATCAAATTCTGTGAACGAGATAGATTTTTCTGAAAAATCTATCTTTTGAATAACTGTATCAATTTCTGGACAATATTTTTTGATTTCTTCAATTATAGTAGAAGCTTTGAACATAAAAATTCCACTATTCCAGAAATAATTACCGTCTTGAATATATTTTTCTGCTGTTTGTTTGTCTGGTTTTTCTACAAAATTTACAACTTTTTCTTCTTTTGTACAAATATAACCAAATCCTGTTTCTGGGTAGTTTGGTTTAACGCCAAAAGTAACAATATGACCTTCTTTTGCAAAATGTTCAGCACTTTGCATAGTTTGAATAAATTTTTCGCTATCGTTTATTTGTAAATCAGATGGAACAACGAGGATTACGTCATCACCTTCAAAATTTTCAACGATATATTTAACACTTAAAGCAATAGCAGGAGCAGTATTTTTTGAAATAGGTTCTGCGAGAATAACTGTTTCTTCGCTCAATTTAGCAAGTTGCATTTTGATATTTGAGTGGTGTTTTGAATTAGTAACACTAATAATTTTTTTTGCTGGAATAAATTTATTTAAGCGTTCAAAAGTCGTTTGTAAAAGGCTTTTGTCGGTATTTAGTGTTAAAAGTTGTTTTGGGTATAACTCTCTAGACAGAGGCCATAATCTGCTACCTAATCCGCCAGCTAATATTACTCCAAACATTCAAAGCTCCTTATTTAATGTATCTTTCACCAAGCATTATACTATATCAAATAGATAAAACAAGTTATTCACAAAAAAGGTGCTAAATTATTTAGCACCTTAATCGTTTAATATTTAATTTTTTTTCAATTACGCTCTATAATCTGAGAACAAATCTTCAAGATTTAATACATTGTTTTGTGCATCTTTATCTAATGCTTTAAGATAATTGTGAGCTTTTTGAGGTGCATATGGATTAACAGAACCTTGAGTAACCATAAATACTGGATAATCAGGATGCATATCAGCTAGAGATGGAAATTTTGTTCTTTCGGCTGCTGCTTTTTCATCATAGATTTGTATTTTCCCTATTGAATTATCTGTGTTACAAGAGAATCTTCTTAGTGATGATGCTCCATCGTTATAATAAAGATTATCATCAATAGTATCTACAACTCCATAACCATGGTTTTCTTTTTTCATTTGTCTAATTTGAGTATAATTGCCTTTTTTAGCCAAGATATATGGTTCGTCTTTGCCAACTTGTTTCATATAAATCATGTCAGCTTTTCCGCCATAGATCCATTCTTTATGCAATATACCTAAATCTTCTGTTTTTGCTAAAACTTTTCCTGTATCTGGGTCTGTGAAGGTTCTTTGAACTGTGCCATTTGCAAGTGTTGTTTCTTTGACAGTTAAAGCATTAACATCTTTATTGAATGCTTTTCCAATATTAATTCTTGGTTGTTTTGCTCTGATTTCTGCTGCTGCTTTTTCTGCGGCTTCTTTTGTGGCAATTGCTTCTTGTTCAGCTTTTTTGGCTGCATCAATTGCGGCTTGTTCTTTAGCTTCTACGGCTTTTGCGTAATTTGTTTCTTTAGCGGTAAAATTGCCATAATTGTCGCTATATCTAGGAGTATCTAATTTACCAGAATAACATGAGCCATATTGTTTTTTTAGTGAATGTTGAATATTTTTTGTTTCACGAGGGTCTTTTAACATACTCTCAACTGAATGTTCTAAAGGATATTCACCATAGACTCTATCTTGAGTAGATTCAACGTATGTATGGTATTCATTACCAGAGTTTTTGTGGTATTTCAATCCTTTGTGTTGAAGAACGCCTTGTGGGTTGTATTCTTTTGTTAAAGTTGATTTTTCATTATAACACCAATATTTAGAGGTATCTTTATCTACGGTAATTTTATCTCCGCCAAATACGCTTGCACCTTTTTCTCTGGTTACAGATGTTGTTCTCCAAAGAGTATTATCTCCACCGCCATTAATTGTCAATCTTCTTGAACCATTTCCAAGATAATCAATTCTTGCTGTTGCTTCTTGACCATTACGTGTAATAGTTCTTTCAAGACCAATAATTCTCCATGTGTTTGGATCTCTTAATGTTTTTGTCATCCGAACTGGTTTTGCAATTTCTGGAATTACTTCTGCTACTTTTCCTGAACTCTTGCCAAAAAATCGCCCAACACTACTAAAAATGCGTGATACGTTCATAAAATTTTCCCCTTTATTTTCTTTGTTCTTTTTTATTTCCCCTAGAATAAAAATCCTATGTTTATATAAAGTTTAAATACAATTAAAAATTGTTAGTTATTTTTTGTATATTAAGAAGTGTTAAAAATAATTTATTAAAAAATCCTACAAATGTTTTATTATTATTTCTAATTAGTTTGTTATAATAATTCTATGTTTGATTTATCATCACCAACTGTATATATTCCTACAATATTTGTTGCATTGGTTGCAATTTTTGCTTCCATCTTCTACAAAGATGCAAAAAAAATTGTCAAAAAAAATACTAAAGATTTACCTTATTATACGGAAATTTCTCTTTCTATGGGCTATATAGATAGAAATATTTTGGAAAATGGTAGGTTTAAGTATAGAAATAATGTTAATCCTGAAATTGAGTATGACAATGACCAATACAATTCCCTTCGTCATGCTGGTGTTTTGTATTCTATGTATTTATATGAAATTTTGGGACTTGAAAATAAATACCACGATGCAAGATTAAAGGCTTCTAAATATTTTGTAGAAAATTATATAAAAAAGATTGATGATACTCGTTATGCGGTCATTTCTAATCCAAAAGAAGAAGAATTAAATATAAATATCGCAAAATCTGGAGCTTCTGGAATTGCGTTGTGTGCTTTGGCTAATCTCTACAAAGAACAAGAAATTGAATTAGATGTTATTCAAGGATTGGGTGAATTTATTTTGTCTTTGCAAAATGAAGAGGGTAACATTTATGCTTACTATGATTTGGATAAAAAGGAGATAAATAAAGAAGCAGAAGCAATTTATTATCCCGCAGAAGCTGCTGCTGGGTTGATGTATTTATACGAAGTTGACCCTCAACAGAAATGGCTTGATGCAATAAAGAAAACTATTTTATACCTTGTGAAAACAAGAAAAAAGATGGATTTAGATATTCCATTCGATCATTGGTCTGTTTTGACTATTGAAAAGTTATTCAAAGCAAATCTGGTTACTCCATCAGAAAAAAATACAATGCGTGCTTATGCTGAGCAAATGGCTATTCCGATGTTGAGCAATCAAATTACTAACAAAAATAACAGCTATTTTGGTGCTTTCAAGGATAATGTAAGGCTTTGCAGTTTAGGAACAATTATGGAAGGCATGGCGTCTATTTATTTTTGTACCGATAGTGAGGATTTGAAAAAAATATTATTCAAATCAATGTCCATAGGAAATTATTTTTTGAGTAAAACACAAGTAAAAACAGGTATTTTTGCTGGTGGACTTCCAAATTCAGCAAACTGGGTTAAACCTGGGGTTACTCCAAACGCTAGTGTAATAAGAATAGACAACGTTCAACACGTTGCTTCTGGATGGTTGAAATTCCAAAAAATATTAGATATTACAGGGCTTTATTAAGTATTACTTGGTTTCTTCCACAATTTTTAGCTTTGTATAATGCTGTGTCAGCTTTTTCTAATAATTCTTCTTTGGTTGAAGTTTCTTCATTAAGCTGGCATGCTCCAATGCTTACAGTAATATTAACTTTTTGACCTTGATATTCAAGATTGAGAGTTTCTATTGTTTTTCTAAATCTTTCTAGAGGGATGATTGATTGTTCAATATCTGTTTCTGTTAGGATTACAACGAATTCTTCTCCGCCATATCTAAAAACAGTGTCAGTTTTCCTGAAGGTTTGTAGTGCAGAATTAGCAACTTGTTTGAGGATATAATCACCACATTGATGTCCATAAGTATCGTTTACAGATTTGAAATAATCTATGTCAAAAATTACAACTGTAAGTTTATTGTTATATCTTTTTGCTCTCAAAAATTCTTTTTCATAAGTATTATCAAAACATCTTCTGTTTGATAATCCAGTAAGTTCATCTGTTTGTGACAAATATTTTGTTCTTGAATACATAAAATTAATTTGTTTGATGACTTCTAATTTATTTTCTTCTGGAACATCAAATGTTTGGATAATATGTTCAATATTTTGTTGAATTTCGTCTAATACACCATCTGGGATATCAAAAGATAACTCTTCTAAATTTTCAACCATAAAGCTCCTCTTACAGTTATTTTAACATAAAAATTACTCGGATAAAAACGATTTTTATATAAAATAAGTGTTGAATTTGTACATGTATTTTTTCGGTTATTTTTCTTAAAAACTTTAATAGTTTACAAATTTGTTACAAAGGGAGATAGTGTTTTTCGCTAGAAGGCTTTTATATGGTAGTATTTAAGTATTAGAAGGGTTATTTTTTTTATGTGGGATAAGTTAAAAGAACAATTTAATCTTTTGAAACTTGAGAAAAAGAAGTTATGTTTAATTACAAATTCAGACAAATTTGAATCAAAAGATTTATTTTTAGATGCGATAGCTTCTGCTTTACAAGGGGGAGTTGATATTGTAATCCTTCGAGAATTGGCGTATCCAGATAATGTGGTTGTCGAAATTGCGTCAAAAATTAGAATTCTTTGTGATGAATATGGGGCAACATTTATTGTAAATAATCGTTCTGATATTGCGATGATAGTAGAGGCTGATGGTGTACATCTTGGTCAAAATGATATAAGCCCTCAAGATGCACGTACTGTTTTGGGTGAAAATGCAATAATAGGCAAGTCAACTCATAATCCAGATGAGGTAATTCAAGCGGTAAATGAAGGTGTTGATTATATTACGTTTGAACCTATTGCAGATGATAAATTTGTGGTTGAAGAATATATTTTATGGGTTAATGAAAATATTGATGTTCCAGTTTTTCTGGCTGGTGAAATTAATCTAAAAAATATAAATAATATTATTCAAAAAGGAACAAAAAGAATTGCATTAACAAATGCAATAATGTATGCTCAAGTTCCAGAAGACTCTGCAAGAAAAATGTTAATGTATTTGCCATAGTTTTTTAAGGGAAAAGGAATAAGGGAATAAGTTCGTAACGTTTATTTTTTTTCTTCCTCTCCTTGGGGAGAGGATTGAGGTGAGGGGTAAATCTTAACAAGAACAGTTTGAGATACTTCGCTTTGCTCAGTATGACGTATTTGTAAATATTATACATAGTTCCTCTCCGAGGGAGAGGTTAGGAGAGGGGTCGATTAAATAAAAGAAGAACCCTCTCTCGAAATTGTATCTTTTCGCTGTTAGCTCAAAGACAATTTCTCTCAACCTAAAGGTACGCAGTCTCACAAGGTTCAGCTT